>ENA-OQCE01000151-OQCE01000151.1-human-gut-metagenome-genome-assembly--contig:-NODE-151-length-32291-cov-21.257742_pt1 | contig 32291 bp, 36 predicted proteins | sample MGYA00242495_ERZ504572 | MGnify/ENA primary metagenome ERZ504572 (study PRJEB26092, sample SAMD00036228) | human gut metagenome | host: Homo sapiens | study: EMG produced TPA metagenomics assembly of... | reverse complement strand
GCCTCTCGGCGGCCTTGCGAAAAACAAATCCAAGTTAGACCATTTCAAATGGTTCGATGTCTGCCCGGATGCGACACTGAATGTGTCCATCCTCGCAGTATCCGGTTCTCAAGGTGCACGCCTGGCGGCTGATCCGGTCCGACCGGGCCGCGCGGCAAGGAGATATATTGCCAGACCGGAGGGGCGCCGGGGGCGGGAATCGCGCACTCCATATTTTGTTCACAAATGAATAGGTCCCTCAGTCGCATCACTGAGGTTAAAACTGAAGCATTGGCTTCTGATATTGGCGATGACCAGCTGGTTTATAGGTGTTAAGGCATCGGTCATCTCTGGAGCGCCACTTTACTCCAAAAGCATCAGCTATTTGTTTCCCGTCGGTAAAAGGCAGGTTTTGTTCGCCAAGCGTTCTTATATATAGAGAAGTTCGGGTTCGAACCCGTGGCGCGGCAACAAAAAAGCGACCAGCCGGAGCCGATCGCTTTCTATTCTATGCTGGATCATCCAGAGGCGCTTCCGAACTCATTTTCTCGCTGCCATTCATGCTTTCGAAGCATCGTTCGACCTCCACAGCCTCATGTTTTGAGGATCTGCCGTGTTTATCACTGTAATTAATGAGTGTGTGGAAGTGATCCTCATACAGATACGTGCGATCCGCCAGAGAACTGAGAAGCATCTCTCTGCAGCCCTCGTTGCCTATCCTCGCATCTCTCAGGTCTTCCGGAAATTCACAAGCAGTCTTAGGGTCAATTTCTTTCTGCTTTCAGAGACTTGTTTGAGAGTTTTTAAAGACAGTTCAAAACAATAAGTGAGACACCATAAAGCAGAGCAAGATGTGCCGGATAGAAAATGTAGAAGAAGTATTTCAGCCTCAGCCCTCGCTTGCCATTATAAAAATTGATAAGCAGCAACGAAACAACCGCGGCAGCAACATCAGGATTAAGTACATTAGCTGCAGCAAGCTCAAATCCGCCGCCAACTATATGGCATGACGAAAGGAGCACTGCGCATACTGCAGCAAAGAACATCTTGCCCTTGCTGTCGTGGAATAAATAGAATGCAGCCACAAGCAGAATGCCATACACACCGCCATCTAGTTTAGTGTATTCAGCTGCCAGTGCTGTCAAAACAATCAGAGCAATTTCTGCGATGCATCTCTTCCATTTTGAAAGGCTTCGTATCTTTTCCAGAATAATCAAAAAGACCAAGGAAAGCAGGAGCTCACACATAACATTTTGTTGCCGAAGGTCGAATAGTTGCCCGGTTTGAACGAAATCGTATATGGGCTCCGCAATGATTGCGAAGACAAGCATATTTCGCAGGTACTTCTTTATGTCATGAGTATGCAAAAATCCCTCAACTATCAAAAAGCAAAATATGGGAAATGCAATTCTGCCAAGAACATGAAGCACATCCGAAGCCTCGCTTAGAATCGCCCACTGTTCGTCTGATATCTGACTGTACGATGCGTGAGTCATAATTCCATTGGTCAGGACGATCCTGCTTACATGATCGAGAACCATCGAAATGGCTGCTATTATCTTTAATGTGCTGCCGTTAATTCCGTATCTATCTGTTTTCATTTCGTTTTCCTTTCTTTGGGTGGGCCGTCAGGGGTTCAGCCTGCTCCGCAGCTGCCGCTGCGGCGCTTTCGCGCCTTGCGCGCTGCGCTGGCAAACGCTCACGCGTTTACTCAGCTCCGCGCCCCGACGGTTCGAACCCATGAAAGGTCGACAAAAAAGACGGCCAACCGAAGTTGACCGTCTCAACAATCTTTGGGTGGGCCGTCAGGGGTTCGAACCCTGGACCTTGGGATTAAAAGTCCCCTGCTCTGCCAGCTGAGCTAACGGCCCGCGGGTGGCATTGTACCACGGTCTGGGACTATTCCCAACTCCATTGGCCGTTCTGGAAAATCACAACTTCACGTCCATCAGGCGTAATGCCCGTAATATCGATGTCGTCCGTGCCAATCATAAAATCGACGTGCGTGCTCGAGACGTTAACGCCATGCTCCAGGAGCTCTTCCTTGGACATGTCATACCCACCCTCGATGCATTCGGGGAAACCGACACCTAGCGCGAGATGGCAGCTAGCGTTCTCGTCATAGAGCGTATCGTAGAACAGTACGCCACTTTCGCGGATCGGCGTGTTCTTGGAGATGAGCGCGACCTCTCCCAGGTGAGCAGCGCCCTCGTCAGTATCGATGATGCTTGCGAGCGTTGCCTTGCCCACACGGGCATCGTAGTCCACTACGCGGCCGCCCTCGAACTTAATCCAAAAATCGTCGACCTTATTGCCATGGTGGATGAGCGGCATGGCCGAGTACACGATACCGTCGGCGCGCATGCGATCGGGCGAAGTGAAGACTTCCTCGGTGGGAATGTTGGGGAAGAAGGGGTGCCCTTCGGGCGTCTTGCCCTTGCCGCCGGCCCACTCGTGACCTTTCGTCATGCCAATCGTCAGATCGGTTCCATTTGCCGAGGTGTAATGCAGGTAGTCGAAACGGTTGTCGTTCAGGAAACGCAGGTTCTTTTCGAATGCGGCGTCATGGAGTTCCCAGTCGCTCTCTGGGTCCTGGCCATCGGCGCGAGCGGTGTGCAGAATCGCATTCCACAGCTTATAGATTGCAACCTCATCGGTGTCTCCCGGGAACACCTCGTGCGCCCAAGCCACGACCGGAGCGCCGGCGATGCACCACGGATTGATGTTGTAATCCAGTCCACGGCGGAAAACTTTGCATTGCGTATTCCTCGCCTTGGATGCCGCGGCCGGCTTGGCTGGATCGATGCCCTTGAGGGCCGCAGGATCCGCCCCCTCGATAAAGACAAAGCAGGCACCATCCTGGGCCAGGGAATCCAGCTGCATGCGCTTCCACTCGGGTGTCTGCTCAAAATAGCTTTTCTCGACATGCTCGTACGTGAGCCTCGTCACGGCATCATCGGCCCAAATGACCGTCACGTGGCCAGCGCCGGCGGCATAAGCCTCCGCGACCACCACGCGGGCAAAGGATGCGCACTCGACCGGAGACTGAACGACAACCTCCTGGCCGGGCTTGACGTTTACGCCCTTGCGGACAACCAAGCGCGCATAGTTTTTAATCTTGGGCTCCAGGGCCTTCATGCCCTCCAGAGCCTCTTCGACCGTCAGGGCAGCTCGAATCATGTGCCACTCCATCTATCTATAGAACAGTAAAAAGGCGCGCCGCAAAAACGACGCGCCTTATATCTTAGCGATAAGTATGCATGCAAACGCTACTTCTTCTTGGAGTCCTTCTTGTCCTCCTCGGCAGCCGAGCGCTCGATAAGGGCGTTGAGCTTGTTCTCGGACATGCCCTCGGCCTGCGTGCGGTACATGTTGCGCAGGGGACGAATACGAACGAAGTCGTAAATAAAGTCACCCAAAATGACGACGTAGGACAAAACGATGCCGACCATCTGGACAGGGCTGGACACCATGCCAGCGGGAGCGAAGTAGAGCGAAGCCCAAATTGCCACGACGAGTACCATGCCGATAGTAAGCACGGCCCACCAGATACGACGGCGCTTGGTGTAGTCCTCATCCTGCTTGAGAAGGATATTCGACACCGTGTAGATGCGGTCCTCCTTGGCGCGCTGCTTAGCCTTGCGGGCGCGCTTCTCCTCTTTAGAGAGGCCCTCGAGGTTCTCGCCCTTCTCGAGCTCTTTGCGGCGTGCCTTAGACGAAGCCGGCACGACGCGGACAGAGCTCGCTGCCTGACGGGCAGGCTTAGCAGATGCGGCGGACTTGCGCGCAACCCCGGTAACCTCGTGGGATTGCGTGCGCTTGTTCGTGGCGCTACGGGTACTCACTTATGCGTTCTCCTTCATGCTTGTGAACTGGGAGCCCGTGATGATCTGGAAGGCTCGCGATAGCGCTCGGACGTGCCATCGATGACCTCGGCGGGCAGGTGCGGGGTCTCCCCCGTCATATCCCAGTTGGCCTTGAGCCAATTGCGGACGAATTGTTTGTCGTAGCTGGGCTGGATCTTGCCCTCCTCGTAGCTGGCAGCAGGCCAGAAACGGCTGGAATCGGGCGTGAGGCACTCGTCGATCAGCGTGACCTTGCCATCGATGACACCAAACTCGAACTTGGTGTCGGCAATGATGATGCCACGGGTCGCGGCGTACTCGGCAGCGGCCTTGTAGATCTTGAGGGAAAGGTCACGAATCTGCGTGGCGATATCCTCGCCCACGATCTCGCAGCAACGCTCGAACGAGATGTTCTCGTCGTGGTCACCAATCTCGGCCTTCGTGGACGGCGTGAACAGCGGCTCGGGAAGCTTGGAAGCCTCGGTCAGGCCCTCAGGCAGCGGGATGCCGCAGACGGTGCCGTTCTCGTCGTAGGTCTTCTTGCCCGAACCGGTCAGATAGCCGCGGACGATGCACTCGATAGGAATCGTTTGGGCCTTTTTAACCAGCATGGCGCGGCCAGCGAGGTAGTCACGATACTCAGCAAACTCCTCGGGGAAATCCGCCGGGTCGATGGAAACGAGATGGTTGGGGACGATGTCGGCAAACTTATCAAACCAGAATGCGAGATGCGGTTGAGCACCTCTCCCTTAAACGGAATCTCGTCGGGAAGAATGAAGTCGAACGCAGAAATGCGGTCGGTGGCGACCATCAGCAGGTTTTCACCGGCATCGTAGATATCACGAACCTTGCCACGGGAATCCGGACGACGCTCCATCGTTGTCACGTGAGTCACTCCTTACCTAAATACGACAGAAATGCGGGTTCTTTCCCGCACGTTTTCGCAAGCTCGGAGCGGCAGGGACGAAACCCCTCCTTCACCGAATAGCGAAAAGCTAGTGCTCCATTGTAGTAGATGCCGCGTCCGCCGTGTGCTCGCGGGGCAGATGAATCGTAAAAGTCGTACCCTTTCCAAGCTCCGACTCCACGGATATGTAGCCATGGTGACGCTCGACGATCTGCTTGGTCACGGCGAGGCCAACGCCCAGGCCGCCAGCTTCGCGGGCGCGGCTGGCATCGGCGCGCCAAAACCGCCCGAAGATGCGCGACAAGTCATCCTTGGCAATACCGATGCCGGTATCAGAAACGGCGATGCTGACGTGTTTGCGGTCACTGAGCACCGACACCACGACCCAACCGCCCTCGGGGGTGTAGCGCATGGCGTTGCTCATGAGGTTGATGACGCATTGCGTGATCATGTCGGGATCGGCTTCGACGACATCGTCGTGACCCTGGGTTTCATCTGCAAAGCGCAAGCGCAGATCGCGGTCAACAAACAGGCGCTCCTGAGCGTTGACGATGGAACGCACGAAGGGAACCATGTCCACCGGCTCAAGGTTGAGCGGCGCTGTGCTGTTTTCCATGCGCGATAGATCGAGCATCTGCTGCACCAGACGGGCCAGGCGACGTGTCTCGGATGCAACGGTTTCCAGATGCTCGTCGTCGGTGGGATACACCCCATCCTGCATGGCTTCGACTGTCGCAAGCATGGCCATAAGCGGAGTACGAAGTTCGTGAGCCACGTCTGAGGTCAGGCGCTTCTCGTGTTTCATATCCTTCTCGAGCGAAGTGGCCATCTCATCGAAGGTCTCACCCAGCTGATCAATCTCGTCATCACCGCGCAAACCAGTACGAGCGGACAGATCGCCATCGCGAATTTGCTTGGCCGTGCTCGTAATACGATGAATCGGCTTGGTGAGCATGCGCGACACGAGCGATCCGATAACGACCGAAATGCAGATTGCAACAACCGCGGCGAGGGCCATGGCGTTAAAGGTCTTCTCCCTAAATGCAGAATCCGCCTTGGTGAGCAAGGCATCGGAGCCGATGGCCCATAGCTTTACCTGTCCGACATGCTCGCCCGAAGACGTTATGATTTCGACGTTGGCAACGCTATCGGAGTCGGTTGGAGCAGACGAGACCGGGCTATGCGATGCTTTTTTACCGCTCGAGCTGCTCGACGCCGATTCGCTCTCGCGCACATCGGCGGTCGCGCTTGCCGAAGGCCATGAGTCGTCATAGACGACAACGCCCTTCTTGTTGACGACCTGCATACTCAGGTCGTCGGACACCAAACTCGATGTCGCGACCGTGCGCAGCTCGCCCGCAGTCCAGTTGCCGTTTTCCTCATACGACGTCGCAAGCTTTTCGGCAGCGGAATTTGCGATTTCGACGATATTGGAGCGCGTGTAATCCGAAAAGACCGTGCCCCACACAACAGAGACAATGCCCACCAGCACCAATACCGTCATGAGCGATGTCAGAGCAAAAGCAAGTGCCATGCGCGAGGGATAGCTCATCGTTGGCCGTGAATCGGAACGAGGCGTGTTCCAACTAGCCTTGGAACCCGCCTCGCTCTCCTGCTTGTGCTTTTGTCCGATTTCAAAGCGCGCAGGTGTCATATGTGATTTCCCTATTTCTCGTCCGACTTATCGGTCTTGGCCGGAGCCTCGAAGCGATAGCCGACACCATGGACGGTGTAGAGCCACTTGGGCTTCTTGGGATCATCGCCCAGCTTGGCGCGAAGGTTCTTCACGTGGCTATCGATGGTGCGCTCATAGCCCTCAAAGTCGTACCCAAGCACCTTCTCGACCAGCTCCATGCGGTTGTAGACGCGACCGGGGTGACGGGCAAGCGTGGTGAGCAGCTTAAACTCGGAAGCCGTCAGGTCGACTTCCTTGCCCTCGACCAAAATCTTGTGGCCCGAGATATCGATGACCAGATCGCCGAAGTCGAGTACCTCGACGGCTGGCTCGTCGGCCTGATGGGCACGGCGGAACAGAGCGCGAACGCGCGCGACAAGCTCGCGCGGCGAGAACGGCTTAATCAGATAGTCGTCGGCGCCGAGCTCAAGACCGATAATACGGTCCTCGATCTCGCCCTTGGCAGTCAGCATGATGATGGGGACATCCGAGGTATCGCGAATGGTGCGGCAAACGCGCTCGCCGGGGATCTTGGGGAGCATAAGGTCGAGCACGACCAGGTCAAACTGATGCTTCTCGAACTCCTCGATCGCGGACTGGCCGTCGCCGACACCCACAACCCAGTAGCCTTCGCGCTCGAGATAGGCAGCGACGGCGTCACGGATTGCCTTCTCATCCTCGACCAGCAGAATCTTTTTTGCATCTGAAGCCATAACACGGCCCCCCTGTCTCAATCAGCTAAGAACAAGCCCATTTTAACGCACCTGAGCCCGCCGGATGCCACTATGACGCGGCAGCTCGGCGGGCGGTACTCACAATTACAACGCGTTTATTCCCCTGTTGGCGCCTTTTTAACCCCTCTAAGCTTAAAGAGAGAATAGGCGTGCGGTGACCGTCTCGGGTATACCCTGGCTGTTGCGCACCGTGGCGTACGTAAGAAATGAGTCCGATTTTCCCGCCGTAGCTGGATAATCGCCATATTCCAAAGCGCGGTCGGGCGACAGTAGCGAGCCATAGGTCTTGGCAGAGGTGTCGATGAGAAAATGCGATGCCTGTACCTTAACGAGATATTTATTCTTCTTGCCGGCAGCACATGCGAGCGGCTCGCGGGACAGGAAGAGGTATGGCCCTCCCTCATTACCGATATACGTGCCCATGTTGCCCAGGTGCCCACGCCACTATAGGTCGCCTCGATAGAAAACACGAAGGTATCGCCCATATATACGGCCTCGAAAGGCGAGACTGACGAGGGAAGGACTAGCTGGGCACGTTTGGTGTTGTTGCCATCGGTCAGATCGATTGCCGTTATGCCGTAGTAGACGCCCTCGTCGTTGCGGACACGCGGCGAGATGGTCAAAATGCCGTCGCTCACGCGCGGGGCCGACGCAAAGCGGCCCGTCGATTTCCAAATTGTCTCGGCCTTGGATTCATCAAGCGAGCGACGATAGCAAAACGAATCACTACTCGTTTTATTGCCGCCTGCCGAAGGCATTTTATACCAGATGGCTGATGACCCGAACGTCGTAAACAGTGGCGGATCGTAGTCCTTGCCACCTCGATCGAGCTCAACCACGTCGCCAGAGAGCGAAGCGCCCGACAGATTTTGAGCGTAGAGCTTCCACGATGAACTGGCAAAGTTCATCTCAACCCACGCAAACACGCCGTCGCCGGCACGGACATCGTAAAAAGCATATCCCGTGCCCTCGATAGGATTCTCAATTAATGTGGTAAGCGAGCCATCGCCCAGGTTGAGCACACCGAGTGTGTTGGCGTGCAGTGCCGATGCGGGCGCCATCATTGCCGCAGCATAGTCACCATCGCAGTAGTACAGCAACGTGCCCAGCGGCAGCGTCCACGATGCCGCCGGCTCAAGATCGATGTCAACTGCCTCGTACTCATCAGTGATCGAGACAATCTTCGAATCGTCCTTGATAACCTGCGGCTCGCCAGCGGCATCATCACTGGTGCCTGTTTTTTTCGAACATCCGGCAAGCACCGTGGCAGCGCCCGCGGCAGCTCCACCGAGCACAAAGCCGCGACGCGATATTCCGTTCTTGATGTGGTCGGCGATACCCATTAGGCGATCTCGGCGCGAGCGGCCTCGATAGCGCGCGTAAGCTGATCGGCGCAAGAGGTCTTCTTCATGCCGCAGGTATTGCCGGCAAGAACCTCGATCACACGGTCAGCAGGAGCGCCCTCGACCAGTTTGGAGATGGCCTTGAGGTTGCCATCGCAGCCGCCGGTAAACTCAACGCCCAGCACCTTGCTGCCGTCATCGGAAAGGTCAAGGTGAATATTGCGAGAGCATACACCTGCGGCTTGTAATCAAACGAAATCATGCGATCCCCTCTCAGAATGTTATTCGAGACGACTATTATCCCCGTCTTTCCCTAAATGCAACGAGGCGCTTTGCCGGCAACACACATTACCAGCAAAGCGCCCTAAAAAGCTAACGTTATGCCCGAACCTACTCGAAGCTCAGCTGCTCCAGGCGATCGAAGACCGTATCGATGCGGGTGAGGAAGTCCACGGATCAAAAATCTCGTCGAGCTTCTCCTGGCTGACGGTGCAGCGCGGATCGGCCTCGAGACGCTCCTTAAAGGTGGGGCCAGAGACACAATCCTGCACCTCGTGCCAGGTGGCCATGGCGTTCTCCTGCACAATGGCGTACGCATCCTCGCGGGTGATACCCGTATCGACGAGGGCAAGCAGGACCTTGGAGGAGAAGATGAGGCCGCGGGTCTTGTTGAGATTGGCCATCATGCGGGCCGGATACAGCTGCAGGCCGTCGATAACGCGAATGAGGCACTGGAACATATGGTCAAGCGCGATGAAGCTATCGGCCTGGGCGACACGCTCGGCGGAAGAGTGCGAAATGTCGCGCTCGTGCACAGGCGACGTTGTCGAAGGCGACCTGGGCGTTGGACTTCACGACGCGCGACAGACCGCAGACCTTCTCCATGGTGATGGGGTTGCGCTTGTGCGGCATGGCGGAGCTGCCCTTTTGGCCCTTGCGGAAGGGCTCCTCGGCCTCGAGTGTATCGGTCTTCTGCAGGTTGCGGACCTCGGTCGCGATGCGCTCGCAGGTGGCCGCTGTAGTGGCAAGCACGCCGGCAAGATAGGCGTGGTGATCGCGGCTGATGACCTGCGTGGACAGCGGGTCGTGAACCAGACCCAGGTGCTCACAGACGTACTCCTCGACGAACGGCTCGATGGAGCTGTAGGTGCCGACGGCACCGGAGATGGCACCGAAGGCAACGTTCTTGCGAGCATCCTCAAGACGATCAAGGTCGCGCTTGAGTTCCCATGCCCAAGAGCCAAACTTCATGCCGAAGGTCATCGGCTCAGCATGGATGCCATGGGTGCGTCCGGCGCAGAGCGTATTGCGCTCCTCGAAGGCGCGGCGCTTGCAGATCACGCCGAGCTTCTTGACGTCCTCGATAATCAGGTCACACGCCTGAGTAAGCTGATAGCACAGAGCAGTATCACCCAGGTCGGAGCTGGTCATACCGTAGTGAACCCAGCGACTAGGCTTGGGCTCGCCCTCGGGAACATCGGCGTCGATATATTCCTTCATGTTGGTCAGGAAGGCGATGACATCGTGGCGCGTGACCTCCTCGATCTCATCGACCTTCGCCTTCTCAAAGTTGGCATGGTCGCGGATCCACTGGGCTTCGTCTTTAGAAATGCCGATCTTGCCGAGCTCCGCCTGGGCCTCGCAGGCCAGAACCTCGATCTCCTGCCAAATGGCATACTTGTTCTCGAGGGAGAAGATATGTCCCATCTCCGGGCGGGTATAGCGATCGATCATAGCGGCTCCTTTTTGGTTATTGGCACGTTGGTCGTAACTTAACCATTGTACCGTGCGCGGGTGCGAGTATGGGCAGCAGGCATTAACCTAACATTTTGGAATTGGAGCGGGCATGGGGACATCCGCGCATTTGCTTCGCAAATCCGCACCGGCTGCGGTCGATCTCCTCGGATTCACGGAGACGATGGGGAAGACTTTGTTGAATTGGCCGTCCCAAGGTCTCCCGCGCTCGATGGAGCGGGCAACGGGACGTCCGCGTATTTGCTTCGCAAATCCGCACCGGCTGCGGTCGCCTATCGGCGACCTTGCCTGCTCGCTATAAACGCTTCGCGTTTATTTAACGCTCGCACCCTGTCGGGTTCGAGTCCCGGCACTTTATTGAAAAAGGCACAGTAACGAAACGTTACCGTGCCTGAAATTCGAATGGAGCGGGCAACGGGACTCGAACCCGCGAGTGTCAGCTTGGGAAGCTGATGCCTTACCACTTGGCGATGCCCGCTTGTGTGTTGGCTAGTATAACGCGGTTGTCTTGTTCGATACAAGGGTGGCGATACTTGTTTTAGCTGTGGAGATTCGTTTGAAAATCGCGTCAATTGTGGAGACGAGGACCTTTGACTTCCTGTTCACCTTATCTTCTACCTGCGCTTTTGCTTGATTGTTGTATTTGAGCTCAATTTGTCAGGAATTGGGCAAGCTTTTGGTCAGGCTCCGGTACTTACCCGCATGAACCTCGGGGGTAGCCTCATCCTACGCGTCGCAACGTCCCCATGCGGCGCACGAGGGATAAGGAGCAGCCATGTCCAACGCACCCACGCACTCTGTCCACAGCGCAATCGCAACAGGTCCGCTGCTCCTGCTCCTCTTCCTGCTGTTCGGCTACCTGGCACCGGGAGCCGCATTTGCCGTCGATGGCTACGACCAGCTCGGCTTCCGCACTATCAGCGATGATTGTGGGCCGTTCCTCATCGGCAAGTATGAAGCTCAAGACGCCTCGATTGCCTACTGCATGAACCAGGAACGCCCCGGGCCCACCAAGCCGGGCGGCCCATGGCTCAACTTTGATCAAGGCTGGGTGTGGCTCGACGACGAGTTCGCGGCAATCGTTTGTCACGGATATCCTACCGCCACGTCGTTTGGCGGTTACCATCTTTCACCCGATCGCGCCCGCGCCGCCACCCAACTCGCCGTATGGATGCTCAACGGCACTACCCATGTCGACGGCACCTACTCCTACACGACCGCTCAGGGCAAAACCAAGAGCGGGCACTTTACCGCCGACGATGAAGTCGTGGCGGCTGCGCGGTGGCTCCACGACAGCGCAAAATCAGGAAGCATCAAAGCCGCTCCGCACCGCGCGCGACGCTATCTAGGAACCGTATCGGGCGGCAGCAGACGTCAAGACATGCTCTATGTACTGCCGGCGGTCTCTGTTTCCTTCCAAAAGCAGTCTGCGAACACTGTTATTACCAGCGGAAACAATACCTATCAGTTTACCGGGGCAACATTCGATGTTTTTGAGAGCGCCGGCGACGCACATGTCGGCACCATCAAGATGGACGGCAACGGTCGAGCACAGGCAACACTTCTGCCCAATACGGCATACTACCTAGTTGAGATAACAGCGCCAGCTGGTTATATCCCCCTGCACGATCGCATTGCCTTTACCACGACGAATAACGGCGGATACGTCACCATTGATGAACAACCCGGCACCATTACCTTGCGCATTGTAAAGCTCGACGCCGCAACGAATGCAGGCCCCCAAGTTGGAGCTTCGCTCGCAGGAGCAGAATTCGTGTGCGTATCGCAATCAACCCCTGGATGGACACAAACTCTCAGGACCGATGAAAGCGGTCGAGCTACCCTCACCGATGTCCCCCTGGGAACCTTTACCATCTATGAATCGAAGGCGCCCGAGGGCTATTTGCCCTCCGGTGACAGTTGGTCCTATACCGTTAGAGCCGACCAGCTCGGTGATTCAGGCGTGGTCGAGATCGAATCGCGCGTTTCCGATATCCCCATTGCGTTTGACCTTGAGATTTCCAAATTCAAGGACTACGGCAATAGCGATCAATCCGGCCTGGAGCAGCCGGCAGGAGGTGTTGTCTTTGAGGTTGTCAGCAACAGCTCTCAGCAGGTTGTTGGCACACTGACCACAAACATCTATGGCTTTGCCTCCACCAAAGATCAGCCCGAAGCATGGTTTGGCGCAGGCAAGCGACCCGCCGGTGTCCACGGAGCCATCCCATACGACCGCGCCGGCTACACCGTTCGTGAGGTTCCGGAAACCGTCCCAGAGGGTTTTAAACGTGCAGGGGAATGGACCGTCGAGGCCAATCAGATTTCCGACGGCGCCGAGCTTCAATATATCGTGGACAACCACGCTCTGTCGACGCATCTCCAGATTGTAAAACGCGATGCCCAAACAGGCGCTTCTGTTCCCCTAGCCGGATTCGCCTTCCAACTCCTCGACAGCAATCACGAACCTGTCTCACAAACTTGCTGGTATCCAGCACATAACGTAATGGATACCTTTACGACTGACGCGACCGGGACCGTCACACTGCCCGAATCGCTCGTGCCGGGCACCTATTATGTACGCGAAACCTCGGCCAAAGAGCCCTATCTTGTCGGCAAAGAGATCGAGGTAAACATACCCGCCGACATGAACCTAACGCCCGTTGCAATCGCCTCGTATTATGACCACGCCGCGACCGGAAACATCAGGATCGTTAAAACCGATGTCGTAGACGGCAGCAGCCTCGCGGGCGCCATCTTTGAGATCCGTGCCTCGGGTGATATCGTGCGCCCCGACGGTAGCATTGCCGCGCTCGACGGTGAGACTGTCGCTACCGTCACAACGGATGAAACTGGAGAAGCACGCGCGGACGACCTCCCGCTGGGATCTGGCACCGCACGCTACGAGGTTGTCGAGACTCAAGCGCCGGCAGCTTCTTACTCGACCGGACGCCCCATATCGTAGACCTCGCTTATGCCGACCAGAAAACACCCGTTGTAGAAGCACGGCTTAACGTATCCGACGATTACACCAAGGTTGATATCTCCAAGGTCGATGCAAGCGGAGAGCAGGAAGTGAAAGGCGCACAACTCACCTTATATGGTCCCGATAAAACCGAAATAGACTCCTGGACCTCATCCGACAAGCCGCACCGCGTCGAACATCTTGCACCCGGCACCTACTCGTTGCGCGAAATGATGTCTCCGCGGACCTATGACCTTGCCGAGGAGATAACGTTTGAAATAAAGGATACGGGAGAAGTCCAATCCGTCGCGATGAAGGATGCGCCCATCGAGATCAAAGGACAGGTCGACAAGCGTCAGGAGCTTGTCCAACCTATCGGGAAGGGTCTGCTGGCCAACGGCGATGGTAAAAATCGCGCCGCAACGCAAACCAATACGGACGGTCTTTTCTCCTATACCATCGACGCTCGAAACGATTCAGCTACCTGGGTTGATGAGTTCACAATTACCGATGATCTTGAGTGCGCCGAGGACGATACGGCGAGATTCGTCTCAATCGAAACCCCCGTCGCCATCGGCGACCTCAACGGTCTGTGCAACGTGTGGTATCGCACGACGCCGTTGGACTCGACAGACACCGATGAGCCGGCAAACGCGACACTTGACGATGGGCACGAAAATCCTTGGCTTGAGTCCGACGAAGTAAAAGAGAGTCTGGGTGAAGATTGCCGCCTCGTCGATTACGACGGCTGGCACCTCTGGAAGGCGGATGTCTCGACCACGGAATCCGCCACACTCGAGGCGAAAGAACTCGACCTTGCATCCAATACCGTCGTAACGGGCATTCGTATTGAATACGGTGCGGTAGCCGCCGACTTTACGACTCAAAGCGATACGGATTCTTGGACCCGCGATGATCTCAAAGATGAGCACGACGACCTTGACGATGCCAAAGCAATCCTTGGCACAGATGCTCGGGGCGCAGTCGTGCACATGCAGGCAACGTCGACTTATACGCCCCAAACCGCACTCACCAACAGCGCGCGCGTCGATCTTTGCCGCAACGGCGGCGGCGATAAACTTGAGTCACATGACGAGGACCGTGTCATTCAACGCTGTACCCTACCGCAGGACCTACCGGCAACAGGATCAGCTCCCATCGCCGCTTGCATCACCGCGCTCCTGACCTCGGGGTGCCGCAGCCCTATGGTTCGCTCGCCTTAGGTCAATCCCAAAGAAGCGCTAGCGCGATGAAAAAGCGGGCGAGCCAGTCCCCCGGCTCGCCCGCTTTCAATCATTTAAATCGCCGCATCTACTCTGCAGACGAAGATCCACCATCAACGATTGCCTGCTCGGACTCAGGAATCCCATCGGCGCCCGTGCTCTGTTCTTGCTCCACCTCTTCGCTGATTGCGGAGGCGGGGGTCGAGCCCTTCGCGCCCACGATGTAGGCAGCTCCAAACCCTAACGCAATGGCAATCAAGGTCAAAATCACGTAGACAGGCCAATGGCGCTTAATATACGAAAACACGTTGACTCCTTAGAGCTCCGTCTACGAACGGCGGATAACCTCGGTCACGACCTCGGATACCGTGGCAATGTTCGTCGGGTTGACATTGTGGGGCAGGTCGTCCTCGGTACGAGCACAAGCCAGGCGCGTGCCGTCCACGCCGGCGATGGTGAGGGCTCGGCGGCTCGCCTCGAGCGCGGCATAGGCATCGGTCTTGGCATAGGGCATCTCGAGCGCGCCACAATCGACATGGAACGACTTGCACACCTTGCTGACCAGGTTCATGATGCGGCGATCGCCCTTGAGCAGCTGCTGTTCGCCCTCAACCGTCACCACCGAAAGCCTACCGGCGCCGACGGATTCAAGATTGATGAAGAATACGCCGCGGAGCTTATCGCGATGCGAAGCCAAGAAGGCCTTCATACCGGCGCCATCACAGTCCGAGGCGCCCGTTGCCACAAACCAGATATCGTGACCGAGCAGCTCATCATCGCCCATAGAGGCGACAGCGAGAGCATATCTTCGGAAGAAGCGCCGTCGGAAGACGTAGCGCCGCCCTTCCAGCCATCGTTATCGTCCTCGAAATTATCCCACGAACCGATGCCGCGACCGGACTTCTTGGCATCGTAATCGTCTTCGACGCCCAGCCAATCACTCATGCTGTCCTGTTCGTTTTTCTTTTTACGACCGAACAGGCCGCCCAGGCCGCGCTTGCGAGACTTGGGTGCCGCCGGGGCGGGAGCCGAAATGGTCTCGATCGGCTGAGCACCCGACGCAACGGGCATAGGAGGCGCAACGGGTGCCGATGTGGGTTCGGGACCCTGAGCGGTAGCAAAGGGGTCGTTGACCTGTGCGGAGGGGTCGGGAAGGTCGAACAGCGACGTGCGAGACGCAACGTTTGCCTGCTTCATCGACGGTAGCGACGGATCGGGGACCGAAGCCAGCGGAGACGAGGAAGGTGCGGGCGACGGAGCCGACGCCGGATCGGGAACATTCATCTGCGGACGCGGCGATGCCTGGGAGGAAATCTGGGCCATAAGGGAATCGACCGTTTCGTCCTGGGTGGGAGCAACATCGGCAACCGTGGCACCGGAACCACTCGGGGTCGGCATGGTGAAAATCTGCGTGGAGTAAGGCCTCGACTCATCTGTCTCGGGAGCCTCGGAAACCGCAGACACTTCCTCCTGCTCGACCTCGGTCGAATCATCTTGCTCGGCTGCCGCGTATTGCTCTTCGTCAGAGTTGGCCTCGACGGGCTCGTCCTCGGCGGCATCTTGGATTTCGGCAGCATCAATAGGCCCGTCATCGTCTGCCGCGTCGCCCTGCTCATCGGAAACAGGAAGGGACTCGGCAATCGCGGTGCCTTGCTTTTCAAACGTTATCGTAGAATCGAACTGCGCGGCATCAAACGACATGGTGCTATCGACGTGCTGCTGAGCCTCGAAAGACGTCGTCGCCTCAACAACATCCGCGGACGCCGGTTGCTGAGCCTCAAAGGACGTTGTAGCTTCGGCGGCGTCGACAGGCACGGACTGCATAGCCTCGTTCTGCTCGAACTCTTGCGCCGCGCGCTCACGTGCCGCCTCGGCTGCCTGCTGCTGAGCGATAGCCTCCTGCTCGGCAGCCTCGCGTGCGGCAACGCGCTTCCCCTCGAAATCGTCGACAAATTTCCTGCCCTTTGCAAGCGCACCCTTAAAGAAGTTGGAAGCGCTGGCGCCAATCGAAGAGAACGCGGATGCAATATCGGCATGGGGCGTTGCCGCGGGAATCTCGGCCGAGAAATCAGTATCGCTCTCGTAAGACACGCGCCTCGGCTGTTCAGCGTAATCGTCGTCAGGCTCGTCCCTAACGTCTTGCGCCGGCGCGGCGGGAGCCAAAATGTCCAGTCCTGCCGCGGGATCGATCGCGGACACCGCCTCGGGCTCGGCAACGGCAGCGGCAACCGCGGCAGACTCATCATCCACGGCGACAACGGGCGCAGATGCAGTCACGACGGGGGCAGGCTCGGGCTCAAACGTCGGCTCCTCGCCTTCCTCGTAATCGAGCGTGCAGGACTCGGGAAGCATTCCGAGCGCACGGATGGCATCCGAACCAAAGCGGATGTTGCCGGCGGCATTGCGATAGAGCCTGGGCTCGGGCTCGGCCGCGACAGGCTCCTCCGCCGGCTCGGCAGTGGGAACCTCGTCATTGAACTCTTCGGCCTGGACAGCCTGATTCTGATCCTCGGGCACGATGGCGCCAATCAGCGTCTCGTCGGCAGACGCACCCTTAAAGCCTCGATCTGCTCGTCGAAAGCCTCGCCCTGTTCGGGCTCGGTCTGAGCGTCGGGAGCAATCGGCTGACCGAACTCGTCCTCGGCGTAGGTAGGCTCTTCATACTCGATGGTGTTGCCGTAGTCGTTTTGCTGTTGGGCCGCGGCATACTCCGCTGCTGCGCGCGCCATCTCCTCGGCACGACGCTTCTGCTCCCCAAAATAGGTATCGAACGGAACATCGTCGGGAAACTCGTTTTCGCCCTGGAAGGGAGCAACGTTGTCCATAACGCCGAGCATAGCGGCGACAGAAGACTTGTTGCACACTGCGCCGGACGTATAGGGAAGCACAAAACGGTTAGAAATGATGTTTGCCGCGTTGGCGAGCGCAACGAGGGAAGCGAGGATCGCGACAATCCACAGCAGAACCTTGAGCGCGCCGGGGAGCGGCAGGATACGCAAGATGGCAACGGCAGCAGGGGCAACCGTGGCAACGGGCAACAGCTTGGCGATGAGCGCACGATACGAAGCATAGGGCTCGCGGGCGAGCAGCTCAGCACGGGGAGAGTCGTAGTGTGCGACAACGACCACCGGGCGGTTGCGCGGAGACGCGAGCGGGCCCGAGGCCTTGTGGTAGGCGATGACATTTTGGCTCACGCCCGTCTTGCCCAGGCGCGAAACCACGGGGTGGCCCGTGCGCTCGAGCACGTAAAGAACGGCGCCGACAATGGCCAGCAAGGTGCCGACCAAGCCGATGCCGCCACCGATGCCCATCAGCAGGGCTCCGGCAAACGCAAGAATACCGGTAACGGCAAATGCCAACCTGCTGGGCGCCGGGGCATTGAACTCCTGAACCTCGGGATCAAAGCCGTGGTTGCGGAAGATCTGAGCGATATCCTCGGCAGCCAAGCGCTCTTCTTCGCTGCATGCCGGCGTGATGCCGGTGTTCTGCAGCAGGTGGTTAATATAGTTCTGGGTGTTCGCCATGTGCGCTCCACATCCATAATCCGACAAATAGGCCCAATGCATGCACATTAGAACCGTATATAGTCGAAAGTATACCCCGAGCGAGCGCAAACGACCGAATTCGGGCCATCTTAACGCCCCGAGCGGACAAGGATATAGCCTAATCTCCATATCGGACTAAAATCATGGCAGCAAACCACCTTCTCATGCGAGGACTCTATGACGGCAAGCGACGCGACCGCGACAATTAAAAAGGGGAATTCGGAGCCCAGTTTCGATAAAACGGCTCAGCGCATCCTCAATCTTTTCTTTGTGCTCAACAGCTCCCCCGAACCGCTGACGACCGAGCAGATCGTCTTGGATTCTGACCTGGGATATGGCTCGGGCAATATCGACTCGGATAAGCGCAAGTTTCGGCGCGATCGTGACAAACTGCTCGAACGCGGCATCTTAATCAAGGAGGTTCGCCCCGCCGGCGCGCAGGAGACCGAGGAAAGCTCATGGACAATCGACCGCGAGCACACGTTTGCGGCAGGCGGCCTCATCACCGCAGACGACGCCGATATCCTGCTCAACGCTATCGACCAGACAATAGCGGCCGGCTCATCCACTTTTGCCGCGCCGCTTGCCGATATTCGTTCCAAGATTGCCTACCTCACCGGCAGGACGACGGCGGACGAAGCACCGATCCGCCGCTCTCCCACCGTCGATGCGGTATGGAGCGCCTTTGCCGAGCGATGCGCGCTGCGATTTTTATATCAGAACGGACGCGGTGAGCAGAAAGAGCGTACCGTCTGCGTCTACGGCATGTTCGAGCGCGAGGGCGTTGCGTACTTCTGCGGCCTCGACAATGCCACCGACGACATCAGGACATTCCGCTGCGACCGTATCGTTCGCGCTTGGCGCCCCTCAAAGGCCTACGCTATCCCTGCGGACTTCAACCTCAGCGACTACCTGTTCTTTGAATTCGATTTTGCCGACCGCCCGCCCGTTGCGGCTACGTTCTCGTTCGCCCCGCAGACGCAGATCGATATGATCAACGGCCTCACGCGCGGGCGAGGTGAGCTCGCACACACCGATTCGGGATGGACTTGGACCGTTGACGTGCGAGATCTTGAAGCCGCCGCCTCATTTTGCATGGCCCAAGCCATGGACGGCATGAGGCCCATGGCCCCCAAATCGCTCAAGCAGGCGTGGAACCACCTCATTGAAAGGACGGTGCACGAGCATGCCCGTGCGTAAACTCACCAGCGAGCAGAGGCTCTCGCGCGCCATCGACATCATGGAGGCCCTCTACGCCGCCGGCGAGAGCGGCATGACACGAACTGAGATTTGCAGTCGCTTTGACATCACGGGAGTGTCGCTCGACGAGATTCTCGAGATCGTCTCGACGCTCGCGGACCGAGAATCGGGTGCGCGCATCATCTGCGAATGCCACGGCGAGCGTGTGTCCTCACCGGTGACGCCGGACGTGTGCTACCGCTGCGCTTGAGTACCGCCGAGGGCGCTGTGCTCAACCACGAACTTGAATCGTTGGGGATCGAGCCGCAGACGGCAGCTCGGATTCGACACGCTCTTCTACCCGAAGAGCTCGGCTATAACCAGCGCGTCTTTGACACCGTCAACCACGGGTCGCACTGGCAGCAGCTGAGCTGCGCCATTCAGGACGGCGTTCGCTGCCTCATCTCGTATCGCTCGATGGACGATGCACGGCCACGCGAGCGTCTGGTCGACCCCTTGCGCATTACGGCAAACGGCGACCAAACATACCTGATTGCCTGGGACATCGCGGTCGATGAGCAGCGCACCTATCGCATGGATAAAATCGAGGGACTCACCTTGACGGAAGACTCCGTCGTGCCTCACGCACCGGACGTCGCATCCCTCCACGATTCCCTTGCCCGGACGCAGCGTAGCGCAAAGCTCTTGATGCCATTCGATATGGCGGAGCATCTGGACTGGGCCGGCATCACCCTCATCGAGCGCAGCGGGGCAGACATGGCAACGGTAACCGTGCATTACGGCTCCGAGCGTTGGCTACTGAGCCAGATAATCGCAGCGGGCGGAGCATCCGCATCTTGGATAACCCCACCCTGTCAAAGCGTCTGTGCGATATGGCAAAAACTCTCGTCTGTCCGCTTTAGCGCCGCCGCTCGTGGCGTGCGCGCCACAGTTGCAGATAGTGCCCGATCTGCGCCGATTCGATGCGCTGGTAGGAGCTCGTGGGCAGCGACGTTAAGAACTTCTTGCCATAGCCCTTCGTCACCAGGCGAGGATCCGCCAAGATCAGCACACCGCTATCGGTCGACGAGCGAATCAAACGCCCCGCGGCCTGCTTAACCTCGAGCACCGCCTCGGGCAGCGAATAGCGCGCCCATGCGCGGTCTTCGCGCAGGTTGCGCTCGCACGAGAGCGGGTCCGTGGGGCTCGAGAACGGCAACTTGGGAATGATGACGCAGCGCAGCGTCTCGCCGCTGGCATCAAACCCCTCCCAGAAGGCCTTGAGCGCAAAAAGCGACGAGGCCGGTTCGTTGATAAACCGGTCGCGCAGGCGACGAGGAGATGAGTTGCGCTGCTGGCAGTTGAGCTCCAGACCCGCACGGGCCATCTTGGGCTCAACGCGGGCGTATAGGTCCTCCATGTCGCGCCGATTGGTGAACAACGTGAGCACCGATCCGCCCATGGCAAGATGGGCGTCGACCAGTACGCGCTCGAGCGCCGTAAGATAGCTCTCACGATCGCGCGGATCGGGGATATCGCCCGCAACGACTACAGCCATGTTCGAATCGAAGTCGTAGCTCGAATCCAAGTGCAGCGATGACGACGTTGAAGCACCGATGCGATCAAGGCCGACCGCATGGTTAAAGTGCTCAAAGCTTTTGGACACCGTCATGGTCGCCGAGGCAAAGATAGCCGTGTGAACCTCGGGTAGCCACTCGGTTGCCAAAGCCTCGCCAATGTCGATGCGCTCTGCGGTCATCGACTCTCCGCCGGCACGAAGTCTGCGATTGACCTGCAGCGAGTACACGTAGTGTTCATCGGTGCCATCAATGATGAGTTTGAGGTTCTCGGCCAGCTCGTGCAGGCGGCGCGAGATATCACCCAGGTCGACAACAACCTCGGGCTTGTCGGCGGCGACGGCTTGCACCAGCGCGTCGACGCTCTTGTCAGCTTGTTCCAATGCGTCGATGCCAGTGTAGGCCGACTGTAAGAAATCATGCCAGTCGTCTGATTCGCGCAGCTCGGGGCCAATCCATAGATTGGCATTGTCATAACCCCCACGCGCACGGCGGCCGAGCTCGCGAACGCCATCGAACACGTCGGCGATTGCCATGCTCGCGCGGGCAACCGTCGACGTCGCCTTGGCAGTAAGGCCAGATAGAGCGTAGAGCCCTCGGAGGTTGCCAAATCACGGGAAACCTGGCTTAGTGCGCCGGTGCTCGAGCCACCCAGGCGCTCGAACAGGACGCGTGATTCGTCCGCCGACACCACGCGCGCCCACTGACGGCGCGCCTCGCGCTCGATGGAATGGGCCTCGTCGATTACCCAATGACGAATCGGAGGCAAAATCCTGCCCTCGGCCGCGACGTTACGGAACAGCAGGGAATGGTTGGTGACCACCACATCGGCATGCGCCGCACGACGGCGAGCACCGTGGACCAAACATTTATCAGGGAAAAACGGGCAGAGGCGACGAGCACACTCGCGCGAGGCCGTCGTAAAGTCGGGACGGTTGACGCTGCGCCACCGAATGCCGAGCGAGTCGAGGTCGCCATCGGCTGATTGGCAGACGTACGCCATAATGACCGCGACCGCCGTGAGCGTGTCCGCCGGATCGCGCTTGGTGGTGATCTCGACCTGGCCGCGGCTCATGCGCTCGAGCTTGCGCAGGCACGGATAGTGGTCATACCCCTTGAGAGCGCAAAATGACAGACCACCGTTCAGTTGCTCGGCAAGTTTTGGCAGCTCATGGTACATGAGCTGGTCGGCAAGATTGTTCGATTTGGTCGCAATACCAACCGTGATGTTGTTACGGCGTGCTGCCTCGGCAAAAGGCACCAGATAGGCCATCGATTTGCCGACGCCTGTGCCCGCCTCAATTACACGATGAGTGCCCGTGACCAGCGCATCGTGGACCTCGAGCGCCATCGCGATCTGCTCATCACGCGGCTCGTAGGTGGGATACATGCGATTGACCAGGCCACCTGGCGCATAGTCCGCCTCAATCTCCTCACGACTCGGCATCTTGAGGACCGGCAGTTCGTCGGCGTCCACCCGATCGTCGGCGCGATCGGCCTTGAGAACGTCAGCACGAGCGGCGCTGAGGGAGAAGATAGAACCAGGTTCTGCCCTGCCAAGAACGAGAAGATAGGGCGATAGGACCAAGGCACGTCCGGATGCATGTCGGCTAGGCGCGCCATGAGGCCTGGGGCAAGTCGGTGAGCGCCACGAGCAACACGCGCCATACGCCACACAGGCGTCGACGTCGGCATTGGCACGGTGTGACACCGAGTCACAGCCAAACAGATCGGCCATAAAAGACAGCTTGTGCGAGGCCAGGCGCGGAAGCGCGATGCGCGACAGCGCCAGCGAATCGATCCAAATATCGCTCACGTTGACGCCGCCTTTGACCGACTCGATAAACGAGCGGTCGAACGTGGCGTTGTGTGCGATCACCGGGCAGCCACCGACAAAATCGGCGAGAGCGGCGACGGCCTCAACCGCCGACGGGGCATCTGCCACATCGGCATTTGTAATGCTCGTGAGCTCGGTAATCTCGGCGGGAATCAGCTGTTTGGGATGCACGAAGGTATCGAAGCGGTCGATGACCTCGCGGCCCGAAAGACGGGCCGCCGAGATCTCGATCAGCTCGTTGTCCTGCACCGAAAGACCCGTGGTCTCGGTATCGAGGACAATCACATCTTCCTCGATAAGGCCGAAGGACTGCGTTTTGGCGCGGTCGGCAAGCGTGGCATAGGAGTCGATGACAAACTGCGGCGTTCCTGACGAAACCGCGTCCTCGATTAGCATGCAATGCCCGCTCGACGAAGGCCCATACGGATCAGGCTGTCACAGACCTGCGGGAACGTCATGTCGTCGGTGTGGCGGATCTCATCCGGATACAGCGACGTATCGGTCATGCCGGGAATGGTATTGGTCTCGAGGATAACGGGGCCGTCCTCGCTCACAATAAAGTCGCTGCGCGAGATACCCAGGCAACCGAGGGCCTTGTGAGCGGCGCAGGCAAGCTCCTGAGCGCGAGCGTAATTCTCGGGTGAAATCTGCGCCGGAATGCGATGGATATCCGTAGGGTCGACATACTTCACGTCCAGATCGTAGAACTCGCAGTCCTCGGGCTTACGAATCTCGACAATCGGCAGGGCGCGCACGTCATCTTCGCCGTATACGCCGACGGTGATCTCGGTACCTCGATGCACTTCTCGACCAGCACTTTGTCGCCGTACTCAAACGCTTGGCGATTGCCGCGGGCAGCTCGGAGGGCTCATGGACCAGGGAAATGCCATAGCTGGAACCGTTGACGGCCGGCTTCACAAAGCAGCGCTCGCCACAAACCTCGACGATATGATCGATATCGACTTCATCGCCCACCTCGAGCGCAAGGCCGGGGGCAATGGGAATGCCCGCCTTGGCGTATAGGAGCTTAGAGACCTCCTTGTCGGCACCGCAGGCGCTGGCAAGTACGCCCGAGGCCGTGTAGGGGATACCCAGGGTCTCCATGGCACCCTGCATGGCGCCATCCTCACCGCCGGCGCCGTGCATGGCGATAAATGCCACATCGAATCCGCCGTTCGCCATGGTTACCATAAAGTCATCAGCGGCCGTGTCAAGCAGCTCCACCGAGGTGTAGCCGGCTTCCTTCAGTGCCACCACAACGTTCTTTCCCGAATCGAGCGAGATCTCGCGCTCGGCGGAATGACCGCCCGCCAAGACCGCTACGTGCATGTTCTCTAGGCTTTTACCCGGCATGGGCAGACTCCTCCTCTATAATTTCTGCAGCTGATACCATATTGTAGCGATACCCTCTACGTTTCCCCAAAATCGAAAGGCTTCCATGAATCCCAGGACTAAATCTCAGGACATTCGCGACTTGAGCCAAAACGATATTCGCGAGCTCGTGGCCGAACTTGGCCAGCCCGCCTTCCGCGCGAAGCAGCTCATCGAATGGGTCTTTGAGAAGAACGTTTGTTCGTTTGACGATATGACCAACCTCCCCAAGGCTTTCCGTGAGCAGCTTAAAGAGGCTTTTGCCTTTGATACGCCGACTGAACTCACCAAGCAGGTTTCCAAAGATGGCTCGCGCAAGTATCTGCTCGAGTACCACGATGGCATTTCCGTCGAGACTGTCGGCATGCCCCGTCGTAACAAGCTTTCCGTCTGCGTTTCCACCCAGGCAGGCTGCGGCATGGGCTGTGCCTTTTGCGCTACCGGTCTCAACGGCCTCAAGCGCTCTCTGACCGCTCAAGAGATCGTTGACCAGGTGCTTCATGTATCCAACGACTTTGGCGAGCGTGCCACAAGCGTTGTCTTCATGGGCCAGGGCGAGCCGTTTGCCAACTACGACGAGGTTCTCAAGGCGCTGCGTATCCTCAACGACCCCGATGGCATCGGTATCGGCGCTCGTCACCTCACCGTCTCTACCAGCGGCGTTATTCCCGGTATTCGCAAATTTGCCGATATCCCCGAGCAGTTCACTCTTGCCGTTTCCCTGCATTCCGCCATCCAGTCGACGCGCAATAAGTTCATGCCCGGTGTTAAGAAATACACGCTGCTTCGCCTTCACGAAGCGCTTCAGCTCTACACCGAGAAGACTGGCCGCCGCCCGACCTATGAGTATGCCATGATCGAAGGCGTCAACGATACGAATCCCGAGATGCAGGCGCTCTGCGACTTCTGCGAGGGAACGCTGTGCCACGTTAACCTGATTCAGCTTAACGACATCGAGGGCAGCCCGCTCAAGCCGTCGCCGATTCATAAGGTTGAGGATCTTCAGCGTCGTCTTGAGTCCCGTGGCATCGAGACCACGATTCGTAACTCCCGTGGTAACGATATTGACGCCGCTTGTGGACAGCTGAAGCAGCGCTTCAAAGTTCAGAAGAACGCATAGGGGAGTCGCACCCCAATACGTTTCATGTGAAACATCGAACGGCCCCGGTTGCAGGATATGCAACCGGGGCCGTTTCATTTATCGACCTCAATTTTGGACCAACTGCTACCTATCCCATTTTTTACGGACAAAATAAAGGGACCTTGTCTCATGAATCAGACAAGGGCCCCTCAAAATATGCAGGGTAATTGTTAGGTACCTAATAGCCTACATTTTCCCATTGGTTGCTAACCCAACCTTGATTAATCTTGGGATTCTTCGTTACCTGAGCAGTACGCATGGCAACATCTTCTGTCATAACATCCATTTTCTTCTTTGAAATATCGACGATATCTTGCGCGCTACGAAGCAAACGACCCCGAAGTTCATCGTCTGTCGCGATCTTATAGCCAGCAAAGGCACCAGCCGCGACAGTCGTCGCCAATGCAATCGCAGTTATAATCTTATTCCTCATCTTGGCCCCCTTGATCAAACTGAATCATTTCACCAAGAATACGAGAAAGCTCTTCTTCGTCATTAAACTCAATTTCAATCTTATTCTTTCCACGCGAGCTCTTCACACGCACGTTGGTATTAAATACCTGGCGAAGCACACGGGCAGCCTTTTTAAAAGACTGAGGCGTTGCAGGCCTCGGCGTCTTAGGCGTCTCTCCGGCAGAAAACAATGGAGCAAGATTTTCTGTCGCTCTTACGGAAAGGCCCTCTGCAACAACCTTTTCTGCAAGTCGAATTCGAGCATCCTCATAGGGAACTGCAAGAATCGCACGTGCATGACCAGCAGTAAGTTTACCCTCAAAAATCATCTGCTGAACTACTTCGGGGAGATCAAGAAGGCGCAATGAATTTGTAATTGCAGAGCGTGATTTGCTTACTGCCTTCGACAATGCCTCCTGGGTCATTCCGCTGGCATCAATGAGCTGGCGATAGCCCTTAGCCTCTTCGACGGGATTCAGATCAGAACGCTGAAGGTTTTCGATAAGAGCAAGAGCCAGCATCTCTTCATCATTAACATCTTTAATGATGACAGGCAGCTCCTCAAGACCAGCAAGCTTTGACGCCTGGTAACGACGCTCACCAGCGATAATCTCATAGCCGTTTCCATGCTTGCGAACCAAGAGCGGCTGCAAAACGCCATGCTCTTGGACTGACTCGCTCAACTCGCGAAGTTCAGTTTCATTAAAATGAATTCGCGGTTGATTAGGGTTGGGAACGATATCCTCAATAGGTAGTTTTGTTACAGATGCGGCATTTGAAGCAGATACAGCAGAACCACCGGTCTCATACTCGGCCTCTGAGACCAAAGCATTGAGTCCACGTCCCAATCCGCCACGTTTCTTTACACTAGGCACGCTTGATCACCTCTTTTGCAAGGTTCATATACGCTTTTGCACCCTTATTTTGAGGTGCATAGGTAATTACCGGTTCTCCAAAAGACGGAGCTTCGGAGATTTTAACCGTACGGGGGATTAGCGTCTTAAATGCCTTATCACCAAAGTACGATTGAACCTCATCAACAACCTGATTCGATAGAGAAGTACGCGAGTCATACATGGTCATAAGCACACCATAGGTGTCTAAGCCCTTGTTCAGACGTGATTTGACCATCTTCATTGACTCTAGCAGCTTCGTAACGCCCTCGAGTGCGTAGTACTCGCACTGGATCGGAATCAAAACGCTGTCTGCTGCGGTCAAGGCATTAATAGTAAGCAGGCCGAGCGAAGGAGGACAGTCAATGAAAATAAAATCGAACTCGTCCTGAATCGGCTCAAGCAAATCTTTGAGGCGGGTTTCACGAGCAATTGCGCTTACGAGCTCAATTTCGGCACCTGCAAGCTGAATCGTAGCTGGAATTACGAATACCTTTTTGCAATTTGTATCAAGAACAAGCGATTCTGCCGGCACATCATTCAACAATGCATCATAGATGCAGTGATCAAGGTCTTCTTTTTCAATTCCAAATCCACTGGTACTGTTTCCCTGCGGATCAAAATCGACAATCAGTGTCTTACGACCCTGCTCACCCAGTGCTGCTGCAAGGTTTACAGCCGTTGTTGACTTACCGACGCCGCCTTTTTGATTGATGATTGCAATGATACGCGTGTCTATTGCGTTCTTAGAACGCTTAACGTCGCGAAATCCCACGGTCCCTCCTGGTGTGTATTAAAGCTGTCAAACGGAGGATGTTTCACGTGAAACATTCCGATTCGATATCAACTGCCATGTTTCACGTGAAACACTGCAAGTTGTTAGTATCCATTATGTTTCACGTGAACATCTAGGCAAGCGGATTCTTCTTTGCCATGCCATTTGCACGAGGCAATGAAACAGATGCTGGATGACTCTTCTTAAGAACAATGAACTCCCTGTGGCCCAAGCCTCAGGCAAATCGATTGCGTCATTAAGAAGCAAAGTGAAGCCGCAAATCTTAGCTGCTGACATGCCGGAAGCAAGCTCCTCATCCGAAGGATTACCCTTGGTGATAACAAATAGCCCTCCGTCTTTGAGGAACGGAGCAGCATACTCAACAAGAATCGGTAGAGGGGCAAGTGCGCGGGCGGTTACGACAGAAAACTGCTTCTTATGGCTTCGAGCATATTCTTCAAGGCGATCATGAACCGCATGAGCATGTTTCAATCCAAGAACATCAACAAAAGAATTGACAGCATCAACCTTCTTACCAACAGAGTCAATATAAGTAGCTTTACGATGCGTGGTTATGGTTAACGGAATACCAGGGAAGCCCGCACCTGTTCCCATATCGAGCAAAGCTCCCTCAGGAGCCTTATTGATATAGGGGAGCAAAACAAGTGAGTCGAGGATATGAAGTACCACAGCATCTTCTATGTTAAGAATACGAGTGAGATTGGTTGTCTTATTTGTTTCCAGAACCAAATCCAAATGTTGAATACATTTCCTCAGCTCAGTATCAGTTAAGCTCAAGGAATACTCTTTGCAATAGGAAGTTAGACGACTCAACATCTCGTCAGCCTGCTGATCAGTAAGTACTAACAACGAAAGCTCCTTTCTGACAAAAATCAGTGTATCGAGAACTTTTGACAAAAAAGGGGACGTGGAAACCACGTCCCCTTAGCATAAGCTCGAGTAGATTATCGAGCAACAATCACCACATGGCGATCGGGGTCAGAACCCTCAGAATGAGTATCGACGGCGTCATTGCCACGAAGTGCAATGTGAACCAGTCGGCGCTCGTAGGCATTCATGGGCGGAAGCGAAACACTCTTATGAGTGCGGATGGCACGCTCGGCTGCAGACTGAGCCATGGAGGCAACCTTGTCCTGACGGCGGCTCTTGTATCCCTCGACGTCCACTACAACCGGATACCTAAAGCCAAGCTTGCGGCTCACTAGCAAAGAGAACATAACCTGAAGGGCATCAAGGGTGCGACCATGACGGCCAATGAGAACAGCAAGGTCGGGAGCCGTTACATCCAGAATCAGCTCACCCTCGTCGCCCTCATACTCATCGATAGGAGAGTTGGCGGCATCGAAGTGCGAAAGGATGGAACGCAGGATGGAAATCGCGACATCGGCAATGGTGTCGAGCTCCTCGTCGGTCAGCTCTTCACCGGCCTTGTAGCGCTGTGCAATCTCGGGATAATCGCCCGCGACCTGCGGGGCAACCTCCTCAAGCATATCCTCGATGATCTCTTCAGACATAACGTACTCCAAAAGTTAGGTACCTAAATAAGATTGATATCCCGCTACTTCTTCTTGTGCGGGCGCGGCTTCTTCTCGCGACGAGTGACCTCAACCTGCAGCGGCGCGTTCTTAAGGCGCTCCTCCTCATCGGCCTTCGCCTTGTCGATGACCTTCTGCGTCACAAAAATCTGCTGGATAACCTGCCAAGCAGACGAGACGTCGTAGTACAGCAGAACACCAACGGGAAGGCTCCAGCCCATCCAAAGCATCATGACCGTCATGACAACGGCCATCATACGCATGCTCTGAGCCTGCTGGCCGGTCTGGTTGCGCGACATATAGAGCTGCGGAATCAGGGTCAGGACAGCGAACAGGATCAGGCAGACCAGCGCAGGCAGCGCGACCATAAAGCCATCGGCAAAGGAGGCACTCGGCGTGGTGGTCAGGTCGGGCAGAATATTAAAGAACGAGAACGTGCCGTCGTTAAAGTAGTCCGGCAGGTTACGCAGCAGCGTAAAGAGGGCGAACAGGACAGGCATCTGAATCAACAGCGGCAGACAACCAGCCATCGGGTTGAACTTGTTCTCGCTGTAGAACTTCTGCATCTCCTCGGCCTGACGCTGGGGATCGTCGGCATAGCGCTCCTGGATCTCGAGCATCTTGGGCTGCAGCACCTGCATGCGTGCCGTCGACTTAGTCGACTTGAGCATAAGCGGCGTCAGCAGCAGACGGATGATGACCACCAGGATGATGATGGACAGGCCCCAGTCGACCGCAAAGGTCTGGATGAGCTTGAGCAGCTCGAAAAGGATGTTAACGATCCAATCCCACATGTAAGTTTTCCTCCGATAGCGAGTGCCCGCTAGGGCACAGGGTCATAACCGCCGACGTGCAGGGGATTGCAGCGAGCGATGCGCCTCACGGCAAGCCAGCAGCCTCTCAAAACACCGTACTTCTCAATCGCCTGGACGGCGTATTGCGAGCACGTTGGGTAATAAATGCAGGCGTCAGGCAATAAGGGCGAAATAACCTGTTGATATATGCGAATAGGAGCGATGGCAACACGTCGCAAAACGTGATTGCTCATCGCTCCTCCCCGGCAACGCCGGCGCGTTTCATAAGCGAACGCAATGCATTGTCCATCTCCTGCGGCGAGGAAACCCTCGTCTTGGGAGTTGCGAACAAGATGATGTCATAACCCGCAACGGGAAATCCACAGCTGCGGGCGGCCTCGCGCATCACACGCTTAGAACGGTTGCGCACGACAGCACAACCGAGCCGTTTAGCACCAACGAAGGCGACCCTTCCGGAGTCGCCTTCGCCAACCGATTCACATATGGTCATTCGAATCAGAGGGTGATTGAAACGACGCCCCTGACTGAACACATGCTCGAAATCTTGCCGAGACTTAATAGTCTTCATGCGAGATGTGTGTATCGCTGCTAGACAGTGAGACGCTTGCGGCCCTTGGCGCGACGACGGGCGAGCACGGCACGACCACCCTTAGTGGCCATACGGGCACGGAAGCCATGGGTCTTGGCACGCTTACGCTTATTAGGCTGATACGTACGCTTCATCTTAAGTTCCTCCTGCTGCATTTCGAGTGTCCGCGGGGGCGCGGACGCAGATATAGACACGTGAGCTTGAAGATTGTAGGGAAATCAATGTTCAAATGTCAAGAAATCAAAGGTAAAAGGTTGCGCAGTTCACACGGTTCCCCCATAAGCCGAGCTCGATTTAGCAGTGCATGGCAACTTTTCACGATATTTCATCGAGTTTTCAACAGGTCATGTTGGCAATGTTGAGAACTTTTCGTCCGTTTTCCAAAGTTTTCAACAGGTTTTGAAAAGTTGTCGAAAGATGAGAAACATTGCACGGTGAGCTACTATTTGTTCGAAACCTTTTGAAAGATTGCGAGCGGCATGTCTGACGACTTTTACACCATGGTCGATTCCGGAGACCCGGCACCCGACAACGAGCACATCACCGGCGTGCGCGAAGAGCGTAAGGAAGGCGAGCAGACGACCACGCAGGCGCCAAAAGCCATGTACGCCGCGCGCATCGCCGTCTATGACGATATGCTGTCGACACCGCGTGTGATCGTCATTGATCCGCAAGATGTCCGCACGTATTTGGAAGAGACGACCAACACCGTCTACCAGTGCATGAAAGAACAAGGTGGCCATATCTCGCTCATGGTCATCCGCGAGATTATCGAAAACTTTATCCACGCGCACTTTGCCGAGCCCATCATCTCGATTCTGGACGGCGGAGACACCATCCGCTTTGCTGACCAAGGACCCGGCATCGACGACAAGGAGCGTGCTTTCGACTTTGGCGTTACCAGCGCAAACAGCAAGATGAAGCGCTATATCCGTGGAACCGGAGCAGGGTTTCCCATGGTGCAGGAGTATTTGGAAAACGCCGGCGGGGCCGTGTCCATCGAGGACAACATGGGCAACGGCACCGTGGTTACGGTAAGCCTGGACCTAAACGCGTGCAGGAAATAGAGCGTGCCGGCGGACGCGGTGCTGCCGTGCGGCCCGAGACGGAGCAGCCCACATATCCCTGCCGGGAGCTTTTGCGCAGCAGCCCATGGCAACGCAACAGATGCAGCCCCCCGTGGGACAGATGCAGCAGCCCGGAATGCTTCCTACACAAGAGCCCAGCGCATCGATGTCGATGCCGCCAAACGCGCCAGAGGCCATGCCGCTGGCGGATCAGGATGCAGCAGCAATGCAGCAGGCGACGGGGGCACCGGGTGGCCAGCAAATGGGCTATCAGCCGTACCAACAGGGATATCCATATCAGCAGATGCCGCCACTGGGGTATGGCCAGCAGTTCCCGCAGCAGTACCAGCAGGATATCAGCAGCCGTACCAGCAGATGCCGCAGCAGCAGTACAACCCCTGGGCCCAGCAGATGACTCCGCAGCCTTACCAACAGTGGCCTCAAAGTTTTCAACAGCAAATGCCGCCGATGCAGAGTTCTCAACAACCAGCAGCTCAAATGATGTATCCTAATGCAGCAAATCAGTATGCGCAGCCACAACCGGACGTGTTCGTAAGCGATCGCGGCAACGCCGCGCTGGGCTATCTGGCGCAAAATCAAGCGTGCGGTGCTACCGATCTGGCGAGGGCGTTTGGAAACTCGGCCCCCACTTGGTCACGCACGCTCAATGACTTGGCGCAGGCCGGCTTGGTCATCAAGCATGGCCAGAAATACCATCTGACCGAACTCGGCGCCGCTCGCGTGCGAGCTCAGAGCTAAAGAACGGGAGAGACAGTGGACGAGGAAGCAAGCATCATCCTGGGGGATGCCATCGCCTTTTGCCAGCGCGACGGCCAAGATGCACGCCTCATCAACATGCTGGGGCAATCGCGCGCCATAAGCCTGACCGAAGATACGCTCACGATCGAGCCCCCTCGCGCTTTGCCATCGCGCAGCTCAAAAAGCATCAGCCGACTATTGAGGCCTATCTGGAAGAAATCGCCTTTGCACCGATTGCGCTCGACATCGTGGCACCGCAAGGAGCCGTGGCGGAATCCGCTGCTGCGACGGCGCCGCCGCGGCTCCCGCTG
>ENA-OQCE01000150-OQCE01000150.1-human-gut-metagenome-genome-assembly--contig:-NODE-150-length-32437-cov-14.222470_pt1 | contig 32437 bp, 47 predicted proteins | sample MGYA00242495_ERZ504572 | MGnify/ENA primary metagenome ERZ504572 (study PRJEB26092, sample SAMD00036228) | human gut metagenome | host: Homo sapiens | study: EMG produced TPA metagenomics assembly of... | reverse complement strand
CTGATCAAGAGCACCACGATGAGTACCTGGCAGCCTACGGCATCGACCTTAAGCTGACCCGCGCCTGCGCGCTTGCTTGGGAGCAGGCCGAGGCGGCAGGCATTGAGCGCGAGCCTTTACGAGCGACTGGCACGATGTCGTCACCGACCCCGCCGTCGACATCGTCGTCGAGCTGATTGGCGGCGAGCATCCCGCAACCGAGATCTTCACCACTGCCTTCGAGAACGGCAAGCATGTCTCTCCGCCAACAAGGCCCTGCTGGGCCGCCATGTCGAGACGCTTGCCGAGAAGGCACGTGCGTGCGGCGTGCAGATTAAGTGCGAGGCCAGCTGCGGTGGCGGCATCCCCATTGTCAGCACGCTCGAGCACGACCTGGTGGGTAACAAGATCCTGACCATCGCCGGCATCCTCAACGGCACCACCAACTACATCCTGTCGCGCATGGACGCCGAGGGCGCCGATTACGCTGACGTGCTCGCCGACGCCCAGGCTAAGGCTATGCCGAGGCCGACCCGTCCGCCGACGTCGACGGCTTCGACGCCGCCAGCAAGACGGCAATCCTCGCTTCCATCGGCTTTGGCACCCGCGTGACCACCGACGATGTCTACCAGCAGGGTATCCGTACCATCGGCGCCGAGGACATCGCCCAGGCCCGCGAGCTCGGCTACACCATCAAGCTGCTGGGCATCGCACGCAACACCGACGCCGGCGTCGACGTCCGCGTGCATCCCACGCTGATCCCCGCCGACCACATGCTCGCCAAGGTCAACGGCGCCATGAACGCTGTCTACGTGGTAGGCGACGCCGTGGGCGAGACCATGTTCTACGGTGCCGGCGCAGGCTCCTTCCCCACCGCGAGTGCCGTCGTGGGCGACATCCTGTCGCTCTCCGAGCAGATCAGCCGCGGCGTTGCTCCGCTGCCCGAGATTGAGCCTATGGTCACAACCTCGCCTTTAAGCCCATGGACGAGCTCCAGACCAAGTACTATGTGCGCCTGAAAGTCGCCGACCGCGTGGGCGCCCTGTCCGAGACGGTCGACATCTTTGCCAAGCACAACATCTCGATCTCGCTCATCAACCAGGTCGAGGACGGCAAATCGGGCGTCAGCGATGCCTGCTCGGTCATCTTCCTAACGCACCGCGCGCTCGAGAAGGACGTCCAGGCTGCCGCCGCCGAGCTTGCCAGCGTCGACTGCGTGGCCGAGGTCGCCAACGTCCTGCGCATCGAGGACGTTGAAGCTTGGACCGAAGGCGTCATGGCGAACTAGCCCAACGCTCGCCTAGCAATACGCGCCTTGAGGGCTCCCGTCCGATGTGGGACGGGAGCCCTTTTGTCACCTGCCCTAAGCACAACGGCAGAGCACATTTGCGCGAGCCGCTCATCGGTAACGCGGGCTACCGTTCACCGATATGCAAACACGGCCGATTCCGGTTACGGCTACGCTGTGTTGCGAATGTCCGCCCGCGATGAGAGGAAGCACCATGTTGCTCGAGGGCAAGAAAGCAATCATCACCGGAGGCACACGCGTATCGGCTATGCCATCGCCTGCCGTTTTATCGAGGAAGGCGCTGCCGTCACCGTCTTTGGCTCGCGCCAAGAGACTGCCGACACGGCCGTTGAGAAGCTGACAGCCGCCTATCCCGACGCCAAGGTCTGGGGTCGCTCCTGCGATCTCACCTCGCTCGAGGCCGTGACTGAGGCCTTTACGCAGACTGCAGCCGACATGGGCGGCTTGGACACGGTCGTCAACAATGCCGGTATCTCCCAGCGTTCACCCCTCTTGGACTACACGGCCGAGGAGTTCGCAAAGGTCATGGACCTTAACGTCGTCGCCGTCTTTAATGGCCACCAGCTGCCGCCAAGATCATGACCGAGGCCGGCCACGGCGCACCATCACTACCACAAGCTCGATGGTCGCCAAGTACGGCCAGCCCTCCGGCGTCGGTTACCCCACGTCCAAGTTTGCCGTCAACGGTATGGTCCAGTCGCTCTCGCGCGAGCTCGCTCCCATGGGCATCCGCGTCAACGCCGTCGCCCCCGGCGTGACTAAGACCGACATGGTCGCCAACCTGCCCGAAGAGATCATCAAGCCCATCATCGCCACCATTCCGCTGGGTCGCATGGGCGAGCCCGAGGATGTCGCCAACGCCTTTGTTTTCCTGGCGAGCGACATGTCCTCCTACGTCACGGGCGCCGTGCTCCCCGTCGACGGAGCCGCCCGCTCCTAAGGAGCCACAAGCTTTGGCTTCAAGCTTCAACATAGCTCAACCAAAAAGGCGCGCCGTCTGAATCAACTGCAGACAGCGCGCCTTCTCCTGTTATGAAAGGGAAACTATGTCCCAGTATTTCGGATCAGAACGGGGCACGGTTTCCCCCAGGACCTCCTTGCGGAAACTGCATCCCACTCTGAGCGCCCATTCCGGGACACAGCTTCCCGAAGGGCGGCTGAGTCGTGCCATCCTAATCAAAACGCGACCGCATAGCGCCCCTAAGATAACCAGTTCTCATGCTGGAGCAAACGCATCAGTGGCGTGACCGCTCACCGACATGCAATTTGTTGCACAGTAAAATCGGCTAGTGGCACCCTTATCCTTTATTTAGCGAATAAGTTCAAGGAAGGGAGAATGTCATGCCAAGACGCAAACACCGCTCGAGGTCATGTTCTCCCTGTTCAAGACTTCATTTACCCTGAGCCATCGCGCATTTGCCGAACTGTTACTATCCGATCTGCCGTTAACAAATGGACAGCCTACCGCCCAAATGGCACAGGACACCAGCTGGCTTTCGCGCACGATTGTGCACTCGCAGCCGGGCTCCCTAGAAGATCGCTACTTTGCCGACTGGTCCTGCGCATCGAATCAAATCCTGCACAAGCTACGGGAAAAAGGGTATTCGAACGCCGACATCTATACCATGATTGCGGCAGCGACTGACACGATGGCTCAAGCGCTCGGTGCCTGTGGGCGTAATGGGCTCCTTTACCGGAACGCCGCCTCGCGCCTCGTCAGCAGCCAGCCAGACAAAGATGACAGGCTCTTATCTCAATCACGCTCGTTGTTTCGACCGCCTGTTGGTGCGATCCGGCCCGTGCTATCGCGTACATCAGGGACCGCTTTGAATTCGCAGAGAACGTCAGGTCGTTTACCCCCTCAAGTATTTCTTTCTGTCCATGCGATTTAAAACAAACGGGCACCGAACGTGCGATCGGCCTTATCAGGATCGACAACGAACTCGTCGTCGGGGGCCCTTATGTCATTGAGCCTTCTACCATGGGCTCCATCATCGGAGCGCTCGCACTCGAAGACGGCGCTGTCACCGATGTTGGGCTGGATGTCTCCGCCAAGCATCTCCGCATCTTCGCCGAGAACAATGCTTGGTACGCACAAGACCTCGGTTCGACCAACGGCACGCATCTGATTCGAACAGCCGATAACAGCGAACTCGACATCAGCTCCGGCGCACCCGCCCAGCTGTACCCCGGCGACATCCTGCGCCTGGGTCTCAGCACTTCTTTTGCCGTCGTAGCAACGGCGGCTATCTTAGCAAATCCACATCACTAACCATGGAAGCAGGAGGACTATGAGCATCACGGATGTCATCAAATATGAGGCAATAACCAAACTTTTATCTGGAAACACCCCTCAGAAGACTTCAATACGGGCTCGCAACTCATTGTTCACGAGACCCAAGAAGCAATTTTCTTCCTTAATGGACAGGCCCTGGATTCGTTTGGACCAGGCAGGCATGAACTTGAGACTCAAAATCTACCGTTACTGAACGGCATTTCGAAGATAACGACCGGTGGTGTCAGCCCGTTTCACTCAGAAGTCTACTTTGTTAACCTCATCGAGCAGATGGGCATACGCTGGGGAACCAATTCCAAGATTCAGTTCATGGAACCGACTTATGGATTTCCGCTCTCGCTCGGGGCGTCCGGAGAGATGGCTCTTGCTGTAAAAGAGCCCCGCAGGCTCCTTCTCAAGCTTGTTGGAACCGAAGCTTTGCTCTCCCAGGACAAGCTGATCAGCTATTTCAAAGCTTTCCTGCAAACTCGAGTAAAAACTCATCTGGCACAAGTAATTACCGAACAAAAACTCTCCATTTTCGAACTTGATGCACACCTTGAAGAGTTATCCGACTCGCTTAAGAACAAGCTGCTTCCCGACTTTGCCGCATACGGCCTCTCATTAACGCAAATGCTGGTCACCGCCATCGTCAAACCCGAAGGTGATCCGGTATACGAGAAGTTTAAGGACCTCCATTTCAAGCAATATGCCGACGTACGCGAAGCACAGATAAAACAACAGGTCAGCATTATCGAACAAGAAACTGCGGCGCAGCGCACCGTAATCTCCGCAAAAGCGCGCGCAGAAAAACGGCAAATCGAAGGCTATACCTATCAACAGGAACGCAGCTTCGATGTTGCCGAAAAGATGGCCCAAAACGAAGCGACTGGCGAATACGCAAACATGGGAATTGGTCTGGGCGTAATGGCCGGTGTCGGCGGGACCATGGGGTCAGTTATGACCGATGCACTCTCACAAGCCACCGGCACGTCCGCGACGCAGCCCATCCCTGCGGATACCAATTCGCAGCAAAGTGCTGCAAAGTTCTGTTCCGAATGTGGATATCGCTTCTCTGGAACCGAGAAGTTCTGTCCCGAGTGCGGAGCACGGAGGTCATAATGAAGAACACACAGGCATATATTGCAGCAATCCCCGTAGCCCTCTTCATAGCTATCGAAAGCGTGACAATACTTTTATTTGGACCCTCAACCACTTTTTGGATTGAGAGCGCATTCTCTTTGGTCATGCTCGCCCTGGTGGTTTCAACCTTGTTATTTGGACCCCAAAAGAATCTTAAGATATTTGGTATCTCAAAGATACTTGTTATTGGCGTATCGTTTGCAGTCCAATTGTTGCTAGGCATACTAGGTCCGCGTTAAAAACAGAGGCGCTTCCAGCAATTCCAATTCTCAGTTTTCTGCTAGCAAGCGCTGCGACAGCCACGCTCTTCGCAACAGGCGCTTCCGAATCTCACGCATCTACCATTGAAAACCAAATTTCAAGCAAATCGCAATCCATGCAGAACCTTGAACTTCAGCTAAGACTGCTTCTAGATGAATCACCTTCAGAGTTGCGCGCATCAATGACCAGCTTCTTGGAAACTTCAAGCCTTGCCGACCCCGCCAGTTGTGAAGCAAGCGCTCAAGTTGAAGACGAAATATCGAGCGCACTTCGTGATCTATCGCAATCAATCGAATCAAACGATATCGAAGGCGCGAACTCGAAAATATTGCGCATGACTTCATTGATAAGGCAAAGAGCAGCACTGGTTAAAGCAAGCAAGGACAGCTAATGATCGATAAGGATAAATTAATCTCGCTTCTTATTTCAAAAGAAATTCCAGTAAAAACGACCCGGAGATACAAAACTATTGGCTATCGAATAAAGCTCGAGAGTGGAACAGCCGTATATGTCTACGACAGCGGCGGCTTCTTTTGTCAAGGAAATAACGCTGATCAGGTCCGAAAAGCCATCGAAGATGAAATCATTGATGAACCAAACAACAAAGTTTTCGTTGTTTACGGCCACGATAAAACCGCACGAAACCAACTCCAACGTCTTCTCGAAGAGTTAAATCTCGAGCCTATTTTTCTCGATAATCAGCCTATAGGGGGCCGAACAGTAATCGAACAACTAATGGAATACATCCCTTGCGCTAATTTCGGGATAGTACTTATGACCCCGGACGACATAGGCTATCCAAAGAATAAACAGGATCGACCGCAGCCAAGAGCTCGCCAGAACGTAGTTTTGGAGCTTGGGATGCTACTGATGAAATTCGGCAGGTCTAGGACCGCGATCCTTCTCAAAGAAGCCGACCCACCAATAGAAAAACCGTCCGATATAAACGGCATCTTATATCTCCCTTACAAGGAAGACGTTTTTGAGATAAAGCAGAAACTAATACGGGAAATGAACAGCAAGGGGTATGAAATGGAGCAATCGAAATGAAAGCGCTACAATGCGAGCTCTGCGGTAGCACAGAGATTATCAAGGATGGAGACTTTTTCGTCTGTCAAAGCTGTGGAATGAAATATACGCTTGAAACCGCAAAGAAAATGATGGTCGAAGGTGTTGTCCAAGTCGAAGGCACAGTGAAAACAGACCGCACTGAAGATGTCGATCGATATCTCGCCTTGGCCAGAACCGCTCAAAAAGCCGGTAACAACGCTGATGCTGAGAAATATGCCTCCATGGCCCTCGAGATTGATCTTAAGAACGCCGAGGCATGGTCAATAAAGGCAAAAGCGATAGACTGGCAGCTCACGTTTGACAACGATCGCTTGTCGGAATCAAATGCAGCATGCATTAATATGCTAAAGCTGCTAAATCGAGCCCCATCAGATTTTGATGAGATAAACACCGCGCTAAACATAGCGATAGGTTTCATTGAGCATTTGCGAGCTATCGCAAACTCTGAGATAGACTATTTCTGCCAGGAACTTGCAAATCTACCGAATGCGAAGAATCTAGAGTTAATTCAATCGGGGCTCATTCGTCACCTACAGTCGCGTGAACTCCAATGGAAAAATATAGAGGCCGTGTGCGAATTACAAACGGCTGCCGTAAAGAGGCTCAGCAAAGAGCAGGGGGAGAGTGCCAAGATACCCGAGAATATCGAAGATCTCCTCGGCGCCCTTACCGAAGACCTTTCCGGTCTTGCAGCGCGCAACATTTCATCAATGTATTACAATGCTGCAATCACGATCCTAAAGTCTGCGGTCAACGGCTGCTCCACATGGTCGGAACGGTGGAACAAGGTCCGTGTATTTGATTACTACGCGACAGATGATTTCGACTATGACAACGAAAAAGAAGCTTTTGATCTATGCATAGATGCGTACGATAGTTGCATAAAAGCGGCTCGCTTAGCTATCGACCTCTTTGACAATAAAGTCACTAAACAAGGTACTGCCACAGACGAGATGCTCTTAAGATGCTGGGGCATATTGTGCAGTCTCGAGGAGCTATGTATCAAAGTTCGAACAAATCGCCGATACTACGGATACTACGGACACTCCAGCGAACAAATAACAAACGACGGCTTTTTCCTTAGCGATGAGGCAAAGCAGCTTCGGAGAGAACAGTTAGAAAAGGACATGGCAAAGCGTGACGAATACGACCCCGAGAAGAAGAAGGAACGTGAGCGCGCTGAAAAAGAAGCAGAGCTCCAAGCCAAATATTGGTTAGATAATCCTGTTAAAAAGTCGCAAAAACAAGCGCTCGAAGATGAATTTGACCGTTTGGGGAACGAACTTCGAGAGCTTAAGAGCAGACGTTCTTTCTTCAGTCCATTCGAATTCAAAGCGAAACGAGAATGTGACACAAAAATAGAACAGGCCCGCGCGCGCAGGCGGGAAATCAAAGACTCTTTGAAGGCCTTAGACGATGAACTCATGGCGTACGTGTCGAACGAAATTGAATCATAGCTTTCACCGCTTGCCGCAACAGTCCATTGGCGACCTCAAAGGCGCCTCAATGGGATAAGAGCGATTTCACACCATGGAGGAATGGCGGGCAAACGCTCGGAGTGTTCATTTGTCTGATAACCGATGTTCACTCTAGCCCGAGCAGATTAAGTCCCGCCACCGTCATCTTGCACACGAGCGGCCTTGCGGACACCTTTTCTAAATATCCGGCAGCGATTAGGCTCGACAATGACCTACTCGCTGTCGGCTTTGTCACATCGAGATAGCCCGACACACCATCAAGCGTAGATTCACCAAAGGCACCGAAGATATGCATCTGTGCCGCATAAAACAGAATATCTTTTGCCCTTTCGGTAAACGTATCGTCGAGTTCATCGATCGCCCGCTTGAGATCATCGAGTTGTACGCGCTTTTCGGCCAAATCGCTCAGAACGGCATCTTGCGCTTGCTCGACCAAATCAAGCATCATTGCAACAAACGGAGTAGCCTCGCTACCGTTAAGGGGCCTCTCCACCACGTCAAACGCCTTGTAATATGCGGTTTTATTCTCAGCAATCGTCCTAGAGAGCGACAACACCGTAGGCTGCGACAACGTCTCGTTCAGGCTCAACGCGAGAAGATACCTCCCCGTTCTCCCGTTACCGTCATAGAAGGGTGAATATACTCAAAGAGAAAATGGCAGATTGAGGCTGCATAGAGGCTTGGGACATCTTCGCGATTGCCCAACTCTATCATCTTGCCAAGGAGGTCAATGATTTCGGGCTCCGAGGAAACACCCTGATGGAGAATCTTGCCCCGACTGTTCTCAATCACAACGGGACCCAAACGGAACATCTTGCCATCCGGACGGTCCTTCGGGTCAAGCACGCCCTTAGTGACGGCATCGAAAATCTCGCGAATATCCTCGGGTTTGCCGGGACGACTTGAACCATCCACCAGCTGAAGGTAGAGGCGAGCGAATTCAATAAAAGGAGTGTGCTCCTTTTCGGCGGCACCGCAAAGTTCGGCCGCAGCATCCTCCGCAGACTCCAGCGCCGCTTCAATCTGGCGCCGCGTGCTGTGCACACCCTCCATCTCGTTGCTGAAAACAACCTCCTCAAGCACCAGCGAACGAATCGAGCCCCCAAAGCCACATAAGGCAAGCTGTTCCACAGGTTGGAAATCTTTCGCTCTTTTCTGAGGATCCGCTCGCTAGCAACGGACAGGTTCAAAGGAACACAAGCGAACAGTTCACCATGCTCAAGGTGAATTCCAGTCCGCACCGTGCCGTCGGCAGTAAGGCGCTCGCGCAGCAGCTCGTCATGGCAAGCATAACGATCGGAGCTTGGATCTGCATAAAAGAGTTTTTCGAGCGTCTTGTACGCCATCGCTTCATCGCTCCTTTGAAATCAAATAGCTTAATCGTCTTTCATTATTTCGAATATATCCGATATTTGCAATTAAGACTCAAGAAATGCATTGTCTAATTTCAGAATTTGAAGTATTGGGAATTAAGGGTTCTTTTTTACATAGCGAGCTAATTTCAAACCTCAGCAGAGCTTTATGCAAGAAGGCACGCTGTCTGCATCAACCGCAGGCAGCGCACCTCCTTCTATTCGAAAAGGAAACTGCGTCCCATAATTCCGGCTCAGAATGGGATGCGCTTTCCCTAACGAGCCTCTCGCGGAAACTGCATCCCACTCTGAGCGCCCATTCCGGGACACAGCTTCCCAACGGCCCCCGTTTCGGAAACCACATCCCGTTCCGAGCCTTCAAAGCGGGACGCGGCTTCCCCGAGAAAGTATCGACTACTTACCGTCGTCGTCTTCGGCTTCTTCGCGCGCATAGAGCTCCAGCATGCGGCGGCGGTATTCGCGCACAGCGAGCTTGGCGCGCTCTAGGCGGCGACGCTCACGCGGGGTGAGCTCGGACGGATCTATCTCGTCGCCATAGGTCTTATCGGCAAGAAGATGCGCCGCGTCCACGATGCGGGCATCGATGTGGCCGCTCGCCGCCTCGGCGGAAAGACGCTCGGCAATCGTATCGAGCGTAGGCAGGCCCTCGAATACGCGACCATGGCCATGCGAGGTCAGCAGCTCGTGCTCTCGTGCGAGCAGACTCGCCAAATCGTGATGGGCACGCAGGATATCGAGTGCCTCGGCAGGATGCTCGGCAACCTCTGCCACGGCGGCGACCGGCGCGGCATCGACCACGCGGTAGAAGAGCTGCGCGAGCAGCGGCATCAAGAACACCGTGATGGCACCGGCGGCAACCATGACCGACGCAATATCTTGCGACAGCGCGCCCGCGTTGACGGCCACGCTCGTCACGGCAACGATGATCGGCAGCGCCGTGGTGCAGTACAGGGCCACGGTAATGCGACCATACGCCGACACATCGCGCGTCGCAGGACAAATGCTCATAGAAATAAGAATGGGTACGGCACGAATAATCAACAACGCCACGATAAAGCCCACGAGCAGCCCGGGGCGCGACACCACGGCCGTCAGATCGATCTTTGCGCCCGACACGGTAAAGAACACCGGGATCAAAAAGCCGTAGGCCAGGCCGTCGAGCTTGGTCTCAAGCGTATGGTTGCCCTCGGGGATGATATAGCGCAGGACGAAGCCGGCGGCAAAAGCGCCCAACACGATATCGAGCTAAAGATGGCCGAGAACGCCACGAGCGTGACCAAAATAAGCACCGTCAGGCGCACGAAGGTCTGCGACGTGGTATCGGCGCGCTCCTCGACAAACGCAAAGAAGCGGCTGCCGACGCGTTTGGAGCGGCTGGGGACCACGGCAAGCAGCACGCACACCACGCGAACAGGCCCAAGATCAGCAGCGTCTCGATACCCGTGCGGGCAGACAGCAGTACCGACATGGCGAGCACGGGGCCGAGCTCGCCCCACGTACCATAGGCGAGAATCGAATCACCGACGCGCGTTCCGGCAAGCAACCGCTCGCGCAAGATGGGCATGAGCGCTCCAAGCGCCGTCGAGGTCAAGGCGAGCGTCACGGCGATACCGTCGAAATGGCTGACCGAGAACCACGGGGTAAAGCGCACGGCAAGCCAGGCGATACAAAATGTGACAACCCACGTGGCCATACCGTAGCGCCCCTCGACGCCCGTGATGTTCTTTGGGTCGATCTCAAAGCCGGCAAGCAGGAACAAAAATGCCAGACCGAGCTCTGACACAAGCGAGACCTCGGCATCCACATGGATGACGCCAAGCATATGAGGTCCCAACACCGCGCCGAACACGAGCAAAAAGACCGTTTCGGGAACGGGTTTTCCAGGAATCGCCGAAGCGATGAAGGGGCTTGCAAAGGCCACGAGTGCGATGATGGCGAGCGAAACGAATGCCATGTGATGCCTTTCTCTTGTTTGCGCTTCACTGTAGCACCCTCGCCGTCCTCTACGCGCCGCGAGCTGTCGTATCATAGTGAGGTTTACAAACATGTGGCTCAAGGCGACCGCAGGGCAGGCCCCGCAAACCGACCGCTGCCGCATACCGTACCGTACGCCCAACCGATCAGGAAGGCAGGAACCAATGGTCTCTCGTATCTACGTGGAGAAGAAACCCGGGTTCGACGTCGAGGCTCAGCAGCTCAAGGGCGAGCTGACCGAGATTCTCGGCATCAAGGGCATCGAGGCCTGAGGATCATCAACCGCTACGACGTCGAGGGCATCGACGAGGAGCTTTTCCGCTCCTGCGTGCCGACCGTCTTTAGCGAGCCCCAGGTCGATGTGACCTACGACGAGCTCCCCGCAAGCGACGGCGCCGTCTTTGCCGTCGAATTCCTGCCTGGCCAGTTTGACCAGCGTGCCGACTCCGCCAGCGAGTGCGTGCAGCTCATCAGCCAGGCGAGCGCCCCGCCGTGCGCTCCGCCAAGGTCTATATGATCTCGGGCGCCTGGACGAAGCCGCCATCGAGCCATCAAGCACTACGTGGTGAACCCCGTCGAGGCGCGCATCGCCTCGCTCGACCTGCCCGAGACGCTGTACATGGAGACCCCCGAGCCTCAGCCCGTCGAAGTGCTCGACGGCTTCCGCGAGCTCGATGAGCCGGCCTTGCCGCCTTTATTTCCGAGCGCGGTCTTGCCATGGACGAGGCGGACATCGCCTTCTGCCAGCAGTACTTCCGCGATGAGAATCGCGACCCCACCATCACCGAGATCCGCGTGATCGACACGTACTGGTCCGACCATTGCCGCCACACCACCTTCGGCACCGTCCTGGATGACGTGACGATCGACGACGCCGTGGTGCAGCAGGCCTTCGACCGCTACATGGAGATGCGCCACGAGCTCGGTCGCGACGCCAAGCCCGTCTGCCTCATGGACATGGGCACCATCGGCGCCAAGTACCTTAAGAAGACCGGCGTCATGACTGATGTCGATGAGTCCGAGGAGATCAACGCCTGCACCGTCAAGGTGAAGGTCGATGTCGATGGCGAGGACCAGGACTGGCTGTTCCTCTTTAAGAACGAGACCCACAACCACCCGACCGAGATCGAGCCCTTCGGCGGTGCCGCCACCTGCGTGGGCGGCGCTATCCGCGACCCGCTCTCGGGCCGCAGCTATGTCTATCAGGCCATGCGCGTCACCGGCGCGGCGACCCCACGGTCCCCGTCTCCGAGACGCTCGAGGGCAAGCTTCCGCAGCGCAAGCTCGTGACCACCGCCGCCGCCGGCTACTCCAGCTACGGCAACCAGATCGGCCTTGCCACCGGTCAGGTCAACGAGCTCTATCACCCGGCTACGTGGCCAAGCGCATGGAGGTCGGCGCCGTCGTGGGCGCTACCCCGGCAAACCACGTGCGTCGCGAGTGCCCCGCCCCCACCGACAAGATCATCCTTTTGGGTGGCCGCACCGGCCGTGACGGCATCGGCGGCGCCACTGGCTCCTCCAAGACCCAGAACACCGAGTCCATCGAGACCTCGGGTGCCGAGGTCCAGAAGGGCAACGCCCCGGTCGAGCGCAAGCTGCAGCGTCTGTTCCGCCGCGGCGACGCCTGCCGCCTGATCAAGCGCTGCAACGACTTTGGCGCCGGCGGCGTCTCGGTCGCCGTGGGCGAGCTTGCCGACGGCCTGTATGTCGACCTGGACACCGTGACCAAGAAGTACGACGGCCTGGACGGCACCGAGCTCGCCATTTCCGAGTCCCAGGAGCGCATGGCCTGCGCCGTCGCCGACGGTGACGTCGAGGAGTTCATGGGCTACGCCGCCGAGGAGAACCTCGAGGCGACCGTTATCGCCGAGGTTACCGCCGAGCCGCGCATGCGCATGGCCTGGAACGGTGTCGCCATCGTCGACCTGTCCCGTGAGTTCCTCAACTCCAACGGCGCGCCCAAGCACCAGGTCGCCCACGTCTGTGCCCGCAGCGTGTGGCAGCCCAGCTGGGCCGGCGCCACGCTTGCCGAGCGCATGACCTCGCTTGTCACTGACCTCAACGTCGCCTCCAACAAGGGCCTTTCCGAGCGCTTCGACTCCACCATCGGTGCCGCGACCGTGCTCATGCCCTTTGGCGGCAAGACGCAGCTCACTCCGAGCTCTGCCATGGTCGCCAAGTTCCCCGTGGACGGCGAGACCACCACGGCAAGCGCCATGGCATGGGGCTTCAACCCCTACCTGATGGAGGCCGACCAGTTTGCCGGCGCCTACCTATCCGTGGTCGAGTCCATCGCCAAGCTCGTGGCCGCCGGCTTTGAGCACAAGCGCGCCTACCTCTCCTTCCAGGAGTACTTCGAGCGCCTGCGTACCGAGGCCGAGCGTTGGGGCAAGCCCATGGCAGCCGTCCTGGGCGCCTTATGGCCCAGGTCGACCTGGTGCCGGCGCCATCGGCGGCAAGGACTCCATGAGCGGCTCTTTTGAGGACGAAGCCGGCGAGCTCAACGTTCCTCCGACCCTGATCAGCTTCGCTGTCGCCGTGGGCAAGGCGGCCCGCGCCGTCTCGCCCGAGTTCAAGGGCCTCACGCACCGCGTCGTCCGCATCACCCCCGCCACCTATGGCGAGGACTACCGCCCCGACGCCCAGCAGCTGCTCGCCGCGTTTTGACGCCGTCGAGGCGCTCACCGCCACCGGTGACGCCCTGGCCGTCTCTACGCCCGGCTACGGCTGCGGCGCCGAGAGCCTCTTTAAGATGTGTGTCGGCAACCAGATTGGCATCGAACTTGCCGAGGACGTGGACGTGGAGAGCCTCTTCACCCCGCTCTACGGCAGCTTTATCGTCGAGCTCGCCGAGGACGCCGAGCTGCCCGAGGTCGCCGACGGCGTTGTCGTGGAGCCCCTGGTACCACCGTCGAGGGCTATGTCATCGACACCGGCTCCGAGGTCATCGAGCTCTCCGAGCTCCAGGAGGCCTGGGAGAGCGGCATCGAGGCGTCTTCGCCTACCGCAGCGCCGGCGAGACCCCCGAGGTCGAGACCATCGACTTCCGCGCCAAGGACATCCACGTGTACGGCGGCGCCAAAATCGCCCGCCCGCGCGTGGTTATCCCCGTGTTCCCCGGCAACAACTGCGAGTACGATAGCGCCCGTGCCTTCCGCGCAGCCGGTGCCGAGGCCGACACCTTCGTGATCAACAACCTCACGCCCGAGGCCGTCGCCGAGAGCACCCACGAGCTTGCCCGCCGCATCCGTGCAAGCCAGATTGTCATGATCCCCGGCGGCTTCTCGGGCGGTGACGAGCCCGACGGCTCCGCCAAGTTCATCACGGCGTTCTTCCGCGCTCCTGAGGTCACCGAGGCAGTCCGCGACCTGCTCAAGGCCCGTGACGGCCTGATGCTGGGCATCTGCAACGGCTTCCAGGCCTGATCAAGCTCGGCCTGGTGCCCTACGGTGACATCGTCGACGCCACGCCGGATGCACCCACGCTGACGTTCAACACCATCGGTCGCCATCAGAGCCGCCTGGTGCGCACCCGCATCTCGTCCAACCTGTCCCCGTGGCTGTCGCAGTGCAGCCTCGACGACCCCTACACCGTCGCCATCAGCCACGGCGAGGGCCGCTTTGTCGCCAACGAGAGGTGCTCGCCCAGCTGATCGCCAACGGCCAGGTCGCCACGCAGTACGTGGGCGAGGACGGCAAGCCGAGCATGGACCTTTCCGTCAACCCCAACGGCTCCGCACTCGCCATCGAGGGCATCACGAGCCCCGACGGCCGCGTCTTGGGCAAGATGGGTCATGCCGAGCGCCGCGGCGACAACCTGTACCGCAACGTGCCCGAGCATGTCCCCGGCGATAAGTTCATGCCGATCTTTGAGAGCGGCGTGGCCTACTTCGCTTAAAGCTATCCCATCGGGTACAATCCCTCGGGTAACAACACCCGCCACCGGCACGCCCGGTGGCGGGTTCTTTTTTGCTTCGCGCATACAGGAAGGACATCATGGAAAGCCGCAAGCCGTATCTCGCCACCCTGCCCGGGCTCATCCTGGGCTGCCTCGTCTGCTGCGCGCTCTGGGGGTCGGCTTTTCCCTGCATCAAGATCGGCTACGGCCTCTTTGGCATTCCCGCGCACGACAGCGCCTCGCAGCTGCTCTTCGCGGGTCTGCGCTTCACCCTTGCCGGCATGCTGGTCATTGTCGGCATGAGCGTGGCCCAGCGCCGCCCGCTCGTTCCGCAAGCGCGCGATATCAAGTCTATCCTCACGTTGTCGCTCTTCCAGACTATCGGGCAGTACTTCTTTTTCTACCTGGGACTCTCGCGCGCCAGCGCCATGTCGAGCTCCATCATCGAGGCCAGCGCCAACTTCTTGGCCATCCTCTTTGCCGCCCTGGCGTTTCACACCGAAAAGCTCGATGCGGCCAAGGTGCTCGGCTGCGTACTGGGCTTTGCCGGCGTCGCGCTCGTCAACCTTTCGGGCGCGGACGGTACCTTTGGCTTTACGCTCGACGGCGAGGGCTTTATCCTGGCCTCCACCGTCGCGGGTGCCCTTTCGACCTGCCTGATCGGCATCTTCTCGCGCGAGCACGACGGCGTCTTGCTTGCCGGGTGGCAGTTCTTGGTCGGCGGCCTGGTCCTCACCGCCATCGGCTTTTTGATGGGCGGCACGCTCTCCCCCACAGCGATTGCCCCCGCCATCGCGCTCATCATCTACATGGCGCTTATCTCCGCGGTCGCGTACTCGCTGTGGTCGCGCCTGCTTGCCGTCAACCCCGTAAGCCGCGTTTCGGTCTTTGGCTTTATGAACCCAGTCTTTGGCGTGCTGCTGAGCGCGCTGCTGCTCGGCGAGGGCGCTGGCACGAGCCCCGTTACCGTCATCGTTGCCCTGCTGTTGGTCTGCGGCGGCATCATCATCGTCAACAAACCCAAAAAGGCCTAGCGAGCTCACTTTTTTGAGAGGTTGTTCGCACACTTTAGCTTATTGGAGTACATCGGTGAGCTGAGGGCCGCCACGCACGCAAGCGTGCGCCCCTTTTTCTAGCGTATCTGAACGCCGGCTTTCTTTTTCTCGGCCTTGACGCGGTAGAGCTCCGCATCGGCAGCGCGAAGTAAGTCTTGCCAGGTATCAACACTATCGCCGACCCGCGCGTAACCAATGGACATCCGCAATGCATACGGCACCTCGGCACGAGCGAGCTCGTCGTTAATCGCCGAACACAGGTCCATGATGTCCTGCTCCGCCGCTGCCTTTTGAAGCACCACGAACTCATCGCCGCCATAACGTGCGATAAAGCCACCAGACGCTGAGCAGACCTCTTTGAGCGTAGCAGATACGACCTGGAGGGCATGGTCGCCCTCCACATGTCCATAGCGATCGTTAATCTGCTTAAAGCCGTCAGCGTCCATCATGAGCAGATACACATCTTCGGCCTGATCCATATTCGAGAAGAGCGACAGCATATAGGTCTCAAAGCGGTTGCGATTGTTGAGACCGGTCAACGGGTCGGTCGAGATCATCTGCTCCTGGCAAACAATGTAGAGCTGCAACATACTTAACATGATGCCGACACTAAGGCAAGGACCCGAATAAAAGACCTGAAAGACACCAGCTACCAGGGCCGGAATGGCGAAAAATGCCAAGGTTTGATAGATGGCCTTCTTTTGTAGGCTCTCGACCTTGCAAGATTGTATAAACGCATGCAGGGACGTATATATAACGTAGCAGTAGCTGACGATGGGCTGGATCATATAGACAAAACCACGACGATACGCGCCCTGCGCATCGATATAGAACAGGGCATGCGTCCAGTAGCTCGAAAACGCCAGTACGACTACCAGCGCCGCAGGCAGCGTTACAAGCGCCACTCTAGAGCGCGCGGTCAAAAGGCGAGAACCCTGCACCGTCTCGGAATAGATAAACCAAATAAGGCACGCGGCGGCAAAGAGCGAAAACGAAACCGCGTTGGAAATCCAGTTGGCAGCAATGCCCAGCGTGCCGCCCACACCGTCCGAAAGCGTCCAGATTATATCGAATAACATGTACGCGGCAGAGGTGTAGCCGAGCGTACTAAACAATAACTGCTGGGTACTCGAGAACAAGGAGTGGCGACTTCGCGCGGCAAGCCCGATAAGAACAATCATGCATAGCAGGAATATCTCGATCTTGAGTGCCTTAACCACTAGACGCCATCCCTTCAATATCCAAGTGGTCAGAATCGCCCGATTCGTGCCTGGGCAATAAACACCCCTACTCCGCAGGGGTATAGGGAATAATAGCAGAGCGCCCGAACGTCACTGCAAGACAGCTCTCGTTCGGGCGCCCATACGGCGCGAATTGCACACGCCGGCTTGATTGACTCGCGTCGACGATTACTCGCCGTCGATGTCGGTCGCGACGGCCTCCTCAATAGCCTCGACGCCTTCGACCGACAGATCCTCTTCGCCGTGGCAGAACTTCTTATCGACCCAGCCGGTCAGAATCGGGGCCATGATGGCCGTGATGATGACGGCGGTGGCGATCTGCGCATACGCGGTGGGCGCAAGCTCGGCATAGCGCGGCGCGACCTCAGCAAGAGCAACCGGCGTGGTCATAGCCGTGCCGGCGATGGTGGAGCAAGCAACGGCGGCCTTGCCGTTGCCGCCGCACAAGCGCTCGAAGGCAAAGGTGATGGGGCCAACGATAAAGAGGGTGATGAGGCCCAACAGAATGCCGGAAATACCGCCGGTGATAAAGCTCGACAGGCTCATGGACGCACCGAGCTGAAATCCGATGACGGCAATCGCGGGATTGGCACCGGGAACCAGCAGGTTCTTGATAAACGGGAACAGGTTGCCCAGAACCATGCCAATAACGAGTGGCAAGATGGAGCCGATAATGGTGCCAATGGGAATGTTGGCGAGGCCGGAAACACCGAGGATGATCATCGTGACGGCGGGGCCAGCCGTAAAGAACAGGATACCGACGGCGCCCTGCTCGGACTCATCGCCGAACTCGCCCATGATGCCCGTATAGAGCGCCATGTTGCAAAACGTGATGCCGCCGATGATAGACACGGAGCTCAGACCCAGGAAGTTGTCGTTAAAGAAATATGCCACGCCCAGGCCGAGAGCCGCTGCGACGACCAGCTTGGGGATCAGCACGACGATACCGGTCTTGATGGCACCCGGCGTGGACTTAAAGCTGATGCCGGCGCCCACAAACAGCAGGATCGCGGCGACAATGGTATTGGAGCACCGCGGCAGGCAGCCGTAAAGAATCCGCCGATCTCAAAAACCTGCGGCAGAAGGTGTTGAGCAAAAGACCGACGATCATCGGATAAATCATGATGTCGCCCGGGATGCGCGGGACCTTGAATTTCTTTTGCTCGTTGGTGGTTGCTTCCTGTGCCATGAAACCCCCATTTCCGCTGACGGGATACAAAAGCCCACGTCACGCTTTGCTACAGTAAAGTTTGACCATGGTACCAGAAGAAATAGACCAGCTCGGTGAAAAACTCGACAAGTTGGGATGGAACGAGATTCGGCGCCCGCGACGCCACCCCTATATAAGGCTCAAGACGATATAGAGTACGATGCCCGAGACGCAGCACCACAGCATCGATTTTGTCTTGACCGCCACGACCACGACGCCGGCGGCCGCAATCCAGGGAACCAAGGCAGGCCAGAGCCCCGCGTCGAACGCGCCGGGACTCACCAAGTCGTTGGCGACCAGCGCGGCAAAGGCAGCGGGCGGGATATAGCCCAGGGCCTCGGTAATACGGGGCGACAGGGTCCGCCCGCGCAAGGCGAACGCCGGCGCGATGCGAAAGAACGCGATAGCAGCCCACGACGACAGCCACAGAACCAAGAACTCGTTAACGGGCATCGCGGGCACCTCTTCCGTCAAATACAGCATCGCACGCCAGCGCAATGGCAATGCCGACCACGACGCTTGCCGGCACGGTAATATTCATGAGGCCCAAGAACTTGCATACGGCGACGGACACCGCGCCCGAAACCGCCGCGACAACGTTGCCGCGCGACAACCGCTGCGAAAAGAGTAGACAGATAAAGAGCGACGTGCAGACGAAACTCGCAATAGCGGTGGGAACATCGACAACGGCGCCGACGATGGCGCCCGTCGTACACGATACGCCCCATGTTGCGATAAGGATCACGTTGAGCACAAAGGACTCGCGCGGGCCCCAATCCTCCCCTTCAACCAACTTGGCAAGCGAGATGCCATATGCCTCCTCGGTAAGTGTCGCGGCAACAGCCAGCGTCTGACGCTTCGAGCGCCCGCCAGATGGGGTGCGATCGATGCCGAGTAAAGCGCAAAGCGCGAGGAGATGGCGGCGACGCTCGCGACGATCGATGCTGCAGGCACGCCCGCCAGCCACAGGTTGCAGATCATAAACTGGCCGCTGCCCGTCACAAACGTGCTGCTCAGAGCAAAGACCATCCAGGGCTCCATTCCCGTCTGCCCCATGATCATTCCGCACGGCGCGCCTATTGCAACATAGGTAAGCATCACTGGCCAGACGATTTTAAAGATCCTAAGGACCATGCCACTCCCATTCTGGTAAGTCGTCTGCAGCGCGCCTTGCAACGCAGCAGAAATATCAACCGGTGGCAATAAAGTTCACCTACAATTGCCACCGGATCGAAAGACACAACTTTTTAGGAAGTCATTATGACAGTTATCGATCGAGACCGGGCGCGCGCGGCCTTCAAAAGCTACACCGATGCCTACGACGCCACCAACCACGCATCGCGCTCAAAATCGAGCATACGTACACGTGGCCGAGGCATGCGATGCCGTAGCGCGCGAGCAGGGCTGGTCGTCAGAAGATATTGACCTGGCATGGCTTTGCGGCCTGCTACACGATATGGGCCGCTTTGAGCAGTTGCGGCGCTGGGACACCTTTAAGGACGCCGAGAGCATGAGCCATGCAGCGCTGGGCATCGAGGTCCTCTTTGGCGAGAATCCCGCCGATGCACCCGCCGTAACGAGCATCCGCGACTTTATCGATGACCCGGCAGAGGACGAACTGATCCGCGCGAGCATCGCCCACCACAGTGATTTTCGCCTGCCCACGGAACTCGACACCCGTACACGGAGCTTCTGCGAGATCGTGCGCGATGGCGACAAGATTGACATTATGCGCACCATCGCCGACAGCACCGTCGACACCATCCTCAAGGTGGATGAGGACACGTTTCTCGCCAGCCACTTCTCGACACCGGCGCTTACCGCCTTTGACGAGCATCGCTGCGTCGCGCGTGACGAGCGCAACGAGCCGGCGGACTACCTGGTGGGGCTCATCTGCTTTATGTTTGAGCTCGTCCATCCGGCAAGCCGTGCACTGGCGCGCGAGCAAGGCGATATCTATCGCCTGCTCGACGCGCCCTTTGGCATTACGCGACCCTTTACCGACCCCGCCGCGCAGGCAACCTGGAGCCGCCTTAAGGACGAGCTGCGCCGCTGGCTGGCAAGCGCTTAGCACTCGAGCTGAGCCAGCAGTTCCTCAACGATCTCAACGGCATCGCCGACGACCTTGTACTGGGCGGCACCGAAGATGGGGGCATCCGGGTCCTCATTGATGGCAACAATGCACTCCGCCCCACCGATGCCGGCGAGATGCTGGATAGCACCCGAGACACCGATGCTCACGAGGAGCTTGGGCGAGACCGATACACCCGTCTGGCCAATTTGGTGGCGATACTCCAACCAGCCTGCCTCCACAATGGGACGCGTGCAACCAAGCTCGGCACCCAGGCATCGGCGAGCTTTCGCATCAGGGCAGATTCTTCTTGGAGCCGATGCCGCGGCCCACCACGACCAGACGCTCGGCATCGGCAATTGAGGCCTGCTGTCCCCACTCCTCGGCGGGAATCGAGATCTCGACGCGGGCCTTAACGTCATCCGCAAGCACTACCTGGGTAATCGTGCCGGAGCGGCTATAGTCAAACTCGGGCGCCTTAAAGATGCCGGGGCGCACCGTTGCCATCTGAGGACGGTGGTTGGGGCAGATAATGGTGGCCATCAGGTTGCCGCCAAACGCCGGGCGCGTCTGCTGCAGCAGACCCGTCTCCGTATCCACCGAAAGCACCGTGCAATCAGCCGTAAGGCCCGTCTGCAGGCGCACGGCAACGCCGGGTGCCAGTTCGCGGCCAAACGCGGTCGCGCCGTACAGAATGGCCTCGGGCTTGCGCTCGGCCACCAAATCGTAGATCAGGCGAGCATAGACCTCCGCGTCGTTCTGACGCAGGCGCTCGTCACGACAGACCAGAACTTCGTCCGCGCCGGCACAAACCAGGTGTTCGAGGTCCTCGAGCGAGCCCTCGGGCTCATGCCGACCAGTGCCACCAGGCGACAGCCGCGGGCATCAGCAAGCTCGCGTCCCTTGCCCATGAGCTCGAAGGCCACGGATGCCACGGCATCGTGCTTGTCAGTTTGCACGAAGACCCAAATGTCTCGATATGCGTCAAGGTCTACCGCGCCGGCGGCCTCGTCGCGCTCGATCGAGATGGCGTTGACGGGGCAGGCGTCGACGCACCCGCCGCACAGGATACAGCCGTCGGTTACGCGGGCACAGCGATTGGGGCGCTCGCCCTCCACCACAATGCCGCCCGAGGCGCAGGCGCGAACGCAGCGACCGCAGCCGATACAGGCTTCGCTATCGATAATCAGCCCGCTCATCTATGCCATCCCCTCAATAATCTTGCAAGTTTTACCGCCTGCCCGGACGCCGTTCCCTCGACGGCCTCGCACGTTTGGTCACGGTCGGGCACAAACGAGCGCACGACCTGCGTCGGTGATCCGGCAAGGCCGCAACGCGAGGGGTCGGCGTTTACGTCGCAGCGCTGGCCACGCGCACGTCTGCATCCTCGGCCGCGCGAATACCGGCAATACTCGGCATGCGCAGCTGGCCAATCTCCTTGGCAGTCGTCATCGCACACGGCATCTCCAGGTACACCGTCTCCTCGCCGGCATCGCAGCCGTGAACGAGCGCCAGCGAGCCACACGTCGTAAATCCCGCGCTCTGCACACAGCTCACGTCGGTCACGCAGGGGACCCCAAAGGCGCCGGCCAGCTCGGGGCCGATCTGGCCGTATCGCCGTCCACTGCCATCTTGCCGCAGATGAGCAGGTCAAAATCCTCATCGAGTGCCTCGATGCCGCATTTGAGGGCATAGGTGGTGGCTAGGGTATCGGCGCCCGCAAAGGCTCGGTCGGTCAGCAGCAGCGCGTCGTCGGCACCGCGGGCGATGCAGTCGCGCAGCAGCGATTCGGTCGCGGGGATGCCCATCGACACCACCGTCACACGCACGTCCATGCCAAAGCCGATAAAGTCGTCCTTCAGCGCTAGCGCACATTCGAGGGCACTTGCATCGAAGGGATTAATGACCGCCTGCTTGCCATCACGCACGATAGTATTGGTCTTGGGGTCCATCTTGACCTCGGTGCTTCCGGGCACCGCCTTGACGCACACCACCATATGGAAATCACTCATCTTCACGCGCCCCCTTTCTGAACGAGTTCATCCAAGAGCTTCTCCGTAAACAGGTTGCCGCGACCCAGCTGGCCGGCAGGATCGAGCTGGAGTTTGAGACGCGCCGACTCGACCATGGCCTCGTGGCCGTACATCGTCTCCAAGAAGCCCGCCTTGATCTTGCCGACGCCGTGTTCGGCAGAAACGGCACCGCCCATGGCCGTGACCTCGGAAGCCCACTGGGCAAAGAGTTCTCCACCACGACGGTAGTCTTGCGCATCGCGCGGCAGGATGTTCACATGCAGATGGTTGTTCCCGATGTGTCCCCAGGCAGCAGACTCAAGCCCGCTTTCGGCCAGCGTGCGGCGATAGAGGGCCATGACATCGGCAAGGCATGCATTGGGCACCGACATGTCCGAGCCCAACTTGGTGATAGTGGGATCCGTGCGGCGGCGCTCGTCGATAAGCATGTTGACGCTCTCAGGCACCGCGTGGCGGAAGAACCGCTGGCACTCGCGATCGACTTCGGTGCGGGCGACCCATGTCGCATCGTCGCGGCCGCCCGCAAGCTCCAGCACCCATCCCAGGTGGTACAGCTCCTCGGTCGCCTGCGCCTCGTCGTCGCAGTCGAGCTCCACGTAGACACAGACCTTTGCCTCGTCGTCGAGCGCCGGCAGCGAGGCAACGCCGTCGACTGCTCGCGCTGGCGACGTAGAATATCCAGGGCGCCAGCATCGAAGTACTCGATGGCAGCCGCATGGGACAGGACAGGGCGCACGGAATCGGTAAAGGACACCGCCTTGTCCTCGCTATCGAAAAAGCAACTCACACCCCATACGACCGAAGGTGCCGCCTGCAGGGCGATCTCGAGCTCGGTAATGACGCCGAGCGTGCCGCACGCGCCGATAAAGAGGTCGATGGCGTCCATATCGTCCGCAACGAAATAGCCTGAGGCATTTTTTGTCTCGGGCATGGTATAGCCGGGAAGATCGAGCTCGAGCGTACGGCCCGCTGCCGTCACGAGCGACAGGTGGCGGTCCTGGGCAAAAGCCTCGCCGCGCTGAAGCTCAAGCAAATCGCCATCAGCCAGCGCGACGTGGAGTCCCGTGATATGCGGGCGCATGGGACCGTAAGCGTAGCTGCGGGCGCCTGAGGCGTTGCATGCCGCCATGCCGCCCAGACAGGCAGATGCCTCGGTGGGATCGGTGGGAAAGAACTGCTCGGGGGACTCTTGGAACTCCTCGTAGGCCTCAAGCGATGCCTGGTCCCAACCAGCGGTCGGCAGTACCTTCTTGCTCAGCTGCTTACGCAGCTCCGAGAGCACAACGCCCGGCTCCACGCGCAGCAGAAATTGGCCTTGTTCATCGCGGCGAAGGCCCAAGTAGCGATTCATACGGGAAGTATTGAGGATATGCCCACCGTGGGGCACGGCACCGGCGGCAAGGCCGGTTCGGGCGCCCTGAACCGTTACCGGGACACGCTCGGCATGGAGCGTTTCCAAAATGGCACGGACCTCGTCTTCCGTTGTCGGAAACGAGATGCTCGATGCTTCGCCCGATGCGCGAGATTCGTCGCGGCCATACTCTTCGAACTCGTCGGTGAAGGGTTTGATGGTTGCAGACACGCGAACTCCCCCTTTATCTAACTACAGTGTTTGCAGGGAGATGTTACCGCATCGTTTCGTCGACGTGTTCGAAACCGTCTCCATAATTGGCGATTTTTACGTTTGCGCAATTCGGCGAGCGGCTGGATTTCCTCGGCAGACGATGCTTTTGACACATATGGCCCCGCCGTCGCCGACCGCTCGATTGTCGCTCGAAAAAAGTTGAAGTAATTATTTCCATCTTTTACCTGCGGAGATGTCAATCCGTCAAGCATTTGGTCAGAAATTGGTCAAGTAGCGGCTGATACGGTCGGCGTCGACAGCCAAAACCGATAGAAGTTTTGGCCCCAGAAGCAGGGAGGTTCCCATGGCATATTACTGGCCCCAGTACGGCGTCGCCATCGAGGTCGACGACGATCCCTATCTCCTGCCTTTCGACGAAGAGGCGTTCCCCGAAACGGCGGTCTACCACGTCACCACCGATGTTATCTGCGACCCCGAGTCGTTCTCGGCGCTCGCCCACCACATCGCGCGTATCCACGACATCGAGCTCCCTCACGACTTTGACGAGCTCATCTACTCGCGCCGCCTGATGCTTCACATGCTCTTTGGAGCGGACCCGTCCACGTTCGCACGTGTCTACACCACCAAGGACGCCGCATGAGTGCGAAGAAGCCGCCCCGCCTCGCAGGACTGGGGCGTCGCAAGAAACTCGTCGTTGTCTGTCTGGCTATCGTCTGCGCCTTGTCGCCGTAGGACTATACGCCTGGCAGTCGCAGCCCGTGCCGAAGCGGGCGCCTCAGTCACGACGGCAGAGGGTAAATCGCGACAAGAAATCCAAGATGAGCTCGATGCCATCGTCCGCGACAACATGATGACGATTTCGGTCGCGCCGGTCGCTCAGCTACAGGAGGACGGCAAGCTGCGCGTCAACGTGCAAAACGTCCAAGACAATAAATTTCCCCAGCGATTCCGCGTCATCCAAAACGACGAGACCATGTACGAATCCGGTGTGGTCGAGACCGGCAAGACAATCGAGACGTGCCCCGCCGGCGACATCAAAGAAGGCGAGGCATACATCGAGATCCAGGCACTCGATGCCAAGACCCTCGACAGCCACGGCAATCCGACACGTGTCAAGGTACGGGTTGAGCAAGCCGAGAACTAGCTTTTTCGACCGACGCGGCACCGCACGCAATTCACCAGCATTCGTCCAATCATGCGGGGACGGCCCGCGGCGAATAGAAAGGAACGACCATGGACATCACCAGGAACATGAACGGAGCCAGAGCGCTCGTCGTGGGCGCAGGGCTCGCGCTCTCGCTCGCAATGGGCGCCGCCCCGACGCCAGCTCTGGCAGCCGGGCGCGTTGGAACCACAAAAGTAATGGTCAGGACCGAGATCGACAACGTAGAGTTCAAAGTTCCGACGGTTATTCCTTCGTCGCCAAGGCCGACGGCACGCTTCAGGGCCCCTCAGAAGACGCGACCACCATCGACAATCATTCGGCCTACGGCATCCATGTCACCAACATGAAGATCGACGCCATGAACACCTGGACCATTGCCGCCGACGCCAAGGCCGGAACCGCGCAGAATTCCATCGACTTTAAGGTCGGCCCCAACGGCGCACTCCAGAACGCCAGCGCCGCAATGCAGGAGACGGGCCTCGATCTTTCCAAGAATGCAGCCTTCGACATGGGCTACCAGGGCATTGCCGGCGGCACGGACAAAATTAAGCTCAAGACAAGCGGAAACGTCGCCCGCGTCACGCGCGACATCTTCCGCGTAACCGGCGAAGGCGATCAAGTTGCAACGATCACCTGGACGGTCGAGCCCGGTGCGCACACGGCATAAGGCCGTCGCCCTGGCCACCGCCGTCAGTATCCTAGCGTTTGGGCCAGCCATGGCCTTTGCCCAGCAAGAACAGGCGCAGGCCGCCACGCAGGTGACGGTCGACCTCTCGGAGCTCGACCGCGGCAACTGCAAGGAACCGTTGGCACAGACAGACGACAGACGATGGCTCTTGGCAGCAGGCGCCACGACAGCAGGCGCGGGAACCGCCGGCCTCGGTCTGCACATCAAACGCAGCCAGAAACGAAACACGGACAGGCCGCACTAAATTAGCTAAGGAGACCCCATGGCATCGAAGAACCTTTTGCCCGTCGTCGCACTCTGCGGCGCGCTCGCAACCGGAACGCCTGTCGCCGCTTGGGCGACTCCCGTCATGGCAGACTCCTTACCAGCAGCCCTAAGCTCCGCACCAAATCCGTCGAGCGCCATTGCGTGCAAGCGTTTTTCGTTCGCACAGGCCGCAATCTCAACCTCGGGATGCCTTCGTCGTAATACGGACGGCTCGATAGTCGTGGATATCAATCGTTCGAACAAGGCAAACGGCTCCCAGGCGGGGTGCGCCGTCTGCACGTGGCGCTCGATTGTGCTCGATGCAGATGGCGATCCGTGCGATTTGGGGTTGCGCATCGATATCGCTTCGGTCGATGACTCGGCGAACGGAGCGAAGGTCGCCTTCGACGGTGCGTTTTTCGAGAAAGGAGGCGGTATATGTCTGGGCTGCGCCGCCGCGAATGCAGACGATGTGCAGCCCACCCTCTCATTCACGGCATCGCTGCGGCTGACCAAGGCGGGCACCGATGCCATCGCGGCGGGAGAAGCATCCCTGCTGTTCTACGCCGCCAGCACCGAAGACACAGACATTCATTTCGAGAAGCCAGCCGGATCGCTCAGCCTTACGCGCGGGACGGAGGCAGGCCCTATTGCGATCGATACCCACACGCTAGGCAGGCAACGCATTCTTGCCGACCCGGCGCTTCTCGAGATGGAGTGGAACGGATCCGGAGCCGTCGGGATTGTCCCCTCCGCGCTTGACGCCAAGACGCTCCCCTCAAACGACGAACCCATCAACGCAACCATACAAGAAGAGAGCACGGACAAAGAAGCAGGTGCGGGCGACACGCCGTCGCCGACAAACAGCGTCCCAGCTTCTTTCGAAGCACCGAATGAGCCCGCTACCGGTCCAAACGATCCCGAGCTCGCGGACAGTCTGGGGCTTGCTGATCCTCAGGAGATCGATGAAGGTAACTGCTGCGTGCTTGCCGCCCTCGACCACACAGAGGTCATCGATGCTGCAAACATCGAAGTTGCCGCCGCCAATCAGCCCGTCCGCAAGTCGGCCATCATCGCATTTCCCGAATCCATCGAAGTCGTCTTTTTGCCATCGGGCGAGGTCGTGGCCCCAACACTGCTCACCTTGTTGGGCGCCAAGAATACTCGAAACGAAATTAAAAAGGTCACGGTTGTCGACCCTGCAACCACCGCTAAACTGCGTCTATACGCCGTTGCCCCAGACGGAGGCAAGACCTTGGAATTCGATGGCGACACACTTCTAGCCTGGCGACGTCTGGACATTATGCAAGACGTCTCGTATCAGATCGAACTCGAAGGGTTTGATCGTGCCCGCGATGCCAATATCATCGCCGCGGCTATTGAATCCCCGCAGCGGCTTATGACACTGCGCTTTGACTACTACCCCTATGTCCCGACAACCACCTGAGGCTTAAATGCTGCGCATCATTCCTAATACCACTTATATAACGTATTAGATGAGTCGCGATGTGCCTCGCATTTCGTTCTGCTACGATTGCCACGTTGGCATCAATACAGGAGGCTCATGCCGGGCTTGGGAACAATCATCAACGTTGCGCTTTTAGTTGCGGGCGGTCTTTTGGGATTAGCGGGCGGCCGCTTCATTACACCGCGCATCCAAGACACGCTCATGAAAGCATCGGGGCTGTGCGTCCTGTTTATCGGCCTGGGCGGCACCATGCAAAAGATGCTCATCATCGATGGAAAGGCGCTAGCGACCACCGGTACCACCATGCTCATCGTCTCATTTGCGCTCGGCTCGCTCATCGGCGAGGCCGTCAACTTGGAAGCCGCCATCGAGAACCTTGGCGAATGGCTCAAGCGCAAGACTGGCAGTGAGGGCGATAACGAGTTCACCAACGCTTTTGTCTCGACTTCACTCACCGTGTGCATTGGCGCCATGGCCATTGTGGGATCGATCCAGGACGGTCTGCTCGGCGACTGGTCAACGCTTGCCCTCAAGGGCGCACTGGACTGCATCATCGTCTGCACCATGACGGCCTCGCTTGGCCGCGGCTGCATCTTCTCGGCCCTGCCCGTCGCCGTGTTCCAGGGGACGATCACGTTGTTTGCCGGCGCGCTCTCCCCCATCATGACCACAGCTGCCCTCAACAGCCTTTCGCTCGTAGGTTCCATGCTCATCTTCTGTGTCGGCGTCAACCTCATCCGTCCTCAGACCTTCCGCACGGCCAATATGCTTCCCTCCGTCGTCATCGCCGTCATCTACGCCCTCCTGTTCTAAATCTATCAACGCAGCGGCATCTCGAACATCTGTTTGATGCTGTGCTATGATATGAGGTCACCGTAGCTGTGTTCGAGAGGAGGAGCGGTGGCCGACCAGGACATCAAGATGCTCATCGAGCGCATCATGGCCGAGGCCCGGACCCATCAGTCCGCCCGCTTCTCAAACGAAACCTACGCAGACGAGCCGATTCTCAAAACCGGCCGACAGATGCAGAATTTCCTCCCCGACCAGTACCGTAAAATGCGCGAGATATCGCGCTGGCAGGATGACCCCAAGGGCGGTGCGGGCCGCTGGCTTTCGGAAGCCGAGCTTTTTTACCGCCAGGGCCTGCTGATGGCCGACTTTGAGGACGACTGTCCCTACAACGGCACCTTTAAGTCGTACTTTCCCACCTACAACGCCATGAGCGACCGGCAGCTGCGCGGCTACTTTACCTGGCGTGCCCAAGTGCGCCGCGGAACCGTCGAGGAAACGTCTACGTCCTTTGCCTTTCTGTATCTCTATGAGCTGATCTGCGGCATTGGCGTAGATGATCCACTCGATGGTTTTAACAAGATCAGGGCTTTTTGGGATGTCTATCGCGCCTTCGAGCCCGGCATCGACCGGTTTGCGCGCGTGTGGCTGCAAGATTACGCCGTGTTCCACGGGCTCGACCCCAAGCTGCTTCGCGACTCTAAAACCGTCATGTTCGATAACGCCTTATCGAACTGCGCGCGCGGCACGAGACCTTGTACCGGCACCGTCCGGCCAGACCCCTAAGCGTCGCAAAACCTCCGAGCCCACGCTCCCCCTTCCGCCCGATGAGGTGCGCGAGGAGCGACTCATGGCCGCCATCAACGCCCTCTCCACGTACAACCTAAGTAGCTCGCGGCTCGACCGCAGCCACCACCGCGATCTGCGCCACGTGGCGTGCGCCGTGTATGTCCGCATGGCGCGCTACTATGACACGCACCGAAAGACCGGCATCGTGGCAAGTTTATTTGGGGAGGAGACGGCAATGCCCTACACCATGTTTGCCTCGGCCGCATTCTTTGCGCCCGAGCGCCACGAGGACTGCGAATACCGTCTGGACCCCATCCATATCTACCGTTGCAAAACGGCTTTTGGGAATGCATGCGTATCCACGGTAGTAGGCAAAAGAGCAGCAAGCTCGGTGAAATGATGCGCGCCTGCGACCAACGCCTGCGCCTGGCGCTGGACCCTGCCCATCCCCTTAAGGAAGAAAAGGTCCCCAAATATCTGGCCAAGATTATCGATGACGAGATTGTGGCATGGCTTTCGTGGGACGCCGCACACCAGCCCGTCAAGATCGATATCGATCTGAGTCAGCTGGGGCATATTCGGAGCGCCGCCGCACAAACGCGCGAGGCGCTTTTGATTGACGAGGAACGCGAGGACGGCTCGTCCGCAGAAGCCGAGGCAGCGGACTCAGGGCAACCGGAAGCCGAGCCCGTAGCCGACGCGATGGTCGAGGCGGTCGCGGCGGCTGCAGGGCAGGACGAGTCCGACGAGCCGACATATCCACCGAACAGTTTGGTGTCGTGGCACCGCTTCTCGCGCCGACGCCCACGTTCGCAGCTGCTACGCCCGCTGACGCCACAAACGAACTCGCGCCCGCCGCAAACGCCTATCTCCGCGCTCTGCTCGAGCACAACGCAGTACAGGCGGAATCGGCGGTAGTGCAATCGGAGCAGAGCGAGGACATGCTCGTCGATACCATCAACGAGGCGCTCTTTGACCTGGTGGGCGACACCGTAATTGAATTTAGCGCAGCAGGGCCGCAGATTATCGAGGACTACGAAGCAGACGTGAGAGGATACCTAGACCATGAGTGATACCGCATCCGCAGCACCTCGCGTGCCCAAGCGCGTCGCTGCCGTCATTCTCAACTCGCTCAAGGGCGGCGTGGTCCCGCGCATCGGCCTTCCTTACATCACCGTAGGGCGCGAGGTCGAGATCCGCGCCCTGCTCACCGATCTGAGTCTCATCGCCGACGGTGGCGCGAGCTTCCGCTTTCTGGTCGGTCGTTACGGCGCCGGCAAGAGCTTTTTGCTCCAGACTATCCGCACGCACGCCATGGGCGAGGGGTTCGTCGTCGCTGATGCCGACCTGTCGCCCGAGCGCCGCCTGCAGGGCGGTCAGGGACAGGGCCTTGCCACCTACCGCGAGCTCATCCGCAATATATCGACCAAGACGCGCCCCGAGGGCGGTGCGCTCAACCTTATTCTGGATCGCTGGGTCGCCTCGTGTGCCGACGTCGACGAGTCGGTCGTCAATGCCCAACTGGCCCCGCTCGAGGAGATGGTCCACGGCTTCGACTTCACCCGCATGCTCCGCCGCTATCGCATGGCCGCATCCGGGGGCGACGAAGAGACCATGAGCCGCGTGACCAAATGGATTCGCGGCGAATACCGCACCAAGAGCGAGGCACGCGCCGAGCTGGGCTCCTCGACCATCATCAGCGATGACGACTGGTACGACTACGTTAAGCTCATTGCGCGCTTTTTGGTTTGCAGTGGCTACAAGGGCATGCTGGTGCTCATCGACGAGCTCGTGAATCTGTATAAGATTCCCAACGCCATCACGCGCCAATACAACTACGAGAAGATCCTGACTATGTACAACGACACGCTCCAGGGCAAGGCGCAGTACCTGGGCATGATCATGGGCGGCACGCCAACCTCCATCGAAGACCGCCGCCGCGGCGTGTTCTCCTACGAGGCCCTGCGCAGCCGACTCGCTCAGGGCCGCTTTGCGCGCGAAGACCTTAAGGACATGCTCGCGCCCATCATCCGCCTGCAGCCACTCACCTACGAGGAGCTACTGGTGCTCATCGAAAAACTCATGCAGATCCATGCCGGCTACTTTGGCTGGACGCCCACGCTTGCCGAAAACGACTTGGTGGACTTTCTCAAGATTGAGTTCGGCCGCGTGGGAACCGATACGCACTTGACGCCGCGTGAGGTTATCCGTGACTTTATCGAGCTGCTCGATATCCTGTGTCAGAACCCCGATGCAAATGTGGCCGAGCTGCTGCAAAGCGTCGGCGGCGACGCGCTGGCGCCGGCAGCCGCAACAGGCGACACCGGCACCGCAGGCGGCAACCGCAACTTCGCCGAGTTCACCATCTAACCTACCAAAAAGGGACAGGTTTATTTTGGCAGGTTTTATCTGGCAAACGTTGAAGCAGTAATGCAGCAAGCCGTTGCCAGCCGCGTTGAGAGATTCGTTGTTGAAAGGAGGCCCCGTGAACGCCTTTGACCGCTACGCCCCGTTTATCCAAGACTTCATCTACTCCCACGATTGGGAGAGCCTACGCTCTATCCAGGTTGCAGCAGCTGATGCCATCTTTAACACGCAAGATAATGTGCTCCTGACGGCATCCACGGCTTCCGGCAAAACCGAGGCAGCCTTCTTTCCCATCCTGACCGAGTTTTGGGAGAACCCGCCCGCAAGCGTGGGCGCCCTCTACATTGGCCCCCTCAAGGCGCTCATCAACGACCAATTCGTCCGCCTCAACGACCTGTGCGAAGAAGCCGATATCCCCGTCTGGCACTGGCATGGCGATGTCTCGCAATCACACAAGGCCAAACTCATCAAAAAACCGAGCGGCATCCTACAGATTACGCCCGAGTCGCTCGAGGCGCTCCTGATCCATAAGCACATGGCGATCCCGCGCATGTTTTGCGACCTGCGCTATGTGGTTATCGACGAAGTCCATTCGCTCATGCGCGGCGACCGCGGCGGGCAGACGCTCTGTCTTATCGAGCGCCTCTCGCGCATGGCAGGCGTGCAGCCCCGCCGCATTGGCCTTTCGGCCACCATCGGCGACCCCGAGCGCACGGGCGCCTTTCTCTCGCAGGGAACGGGGCGCGACTGCGTTATCCCCCGCTTTGAGGAACCGCACCGCGTGTGGCGCATCTCCATGGAGCACTTCTACAACTCGGGCCCCCAGGCTCAGCAACGAGGATTCGTAGGCACAGGTCCACAAGAAGCGAGTGCTTGCTTGCGAGCGTATTGAGACGGCGCGCCCGCGGCGCTGCCCGCATCCGGACAAGACATGTGCCACAGCGGACAGCTTACACAGGAAGAACACC
>ENA-OQCE01000149-OQCE01000149.1-human-gut-metagenome-genome-assembly--contig:-NODE-149-length-32530-cov-2.742616_pt1 | contig 32530 bp, 32 predicted proteins | sample MGYA00242495_ERZ504572 | MGnify/ENA primary metagenome ERZ504572 (study PRJEB26092, sample SAMD00036228) | human gut metagenome | host: Homo sapiens | study: EMG produced TPA metagenomics assembly of... | reverse complement strand
TTTTTTTTCAGTGGAATCCTTGAGTGTGCTAAGGAGTAGTATCTGTCTGATAACCTATCTGTTATCAATTAACTAATGTACATGCGTACATATATAACAAATACTTGATTTTGTGCTCGTAAGTTGTTGTATTATAGTGATATAGAGGTGTTTTTCAAAATGACAAATGAAAACGTACGTTTTTCTTTCGCCATTTTCACTGCACAAAAATACAACTACTTTTTAAACCTGCAATCCTTTCTTCCAATTATTTTCCCTTTTCTATATTCTTTCTTATCAATCAGATAACTTAACAAGTACGAAAAACCGACTTTCCAACACAAACCCTCCAGAAAGCCCCTCAAAAATGACTAAAAAAAACGTACGTTTTCTCTCGTCAAAATACAGAAGTTTAGTTAAAAGACGAAAACACAGGGATGTACGTGATGCTGATCGAACTTTTAGTATATGTATTATTAATATTAATTCAAATGATTATGAACAAAAAGTTTTCTACTCTTGTAGCCGGCTTGTTTTTAGCCGGTACGCTTCCTGTAGGAGCCATGATTCAACACACTACGAACGGAGAAGTGCTGTATCGTACGGATCTTGTGAAGAGTGCTGTTTCTTCCTACCATTGTAATGGGGTAAACTCTATTGATGAAACAAAGTGGTACCAGCTTGTTGTCTCTGAAGAAGGAGATAAAGAAGGCGAACAACGTAGTCACGTAGACGGTACTGGGGCAAACATGACAGTGCTGACAATGGAACGTGATTACACTACCGGAAATTTGACTTTGACCGTAAAAAAAATCGAAGAAGCAGCATTGACTCATTCTTTATGGAAGATCACAACGGTTAGAGATAACGTGAACTCTCGCGACCTGTTTGCTTATGAAAACATGGAAACTGGCTATAAGCTGACTTTCGATGAATTCAACGCTTTGGATCTAAATGGAAATTCAGATGCAACAACTGTTGTTAAAGAGGTAGAGGCTACTATCCTGAACGGTTGTACGGATAATTGGAGATGGTATACTCACAAGGCTCAAACGAGTGACTTCGCACAGAAAACTGTCTTCTCTTTTTTCCATGGCAAAGACTCTGTGATGGCTATGGCTTTGAATCAGAACAACGAAGTCGTTTTGGTAAAGGAGAGTGCGGTAAAGGCTGAAGACGAAGCAAAAAGTATTAAGGGACTGCTTGCTGTTCGTCCGATCATTGCCGGTGCAAAGGTTTTGAATGCGGCTGAAATCAATTCGATGATCGATGCTGATGGTTCTTATAAGAATTTTATTGATATCGCTAACAATAACACCTCTGAGAATGTTACGTTAGGAGGAACGAAAGTCAATTTCAAGTTCAGCAAGACATTAGATAAAAATCCGCTGACCGAAACTTACAAGGCTGTGGCAAGCCCTTATCGTTTGTTGGACCGTGATAAGTGGAATGAAAATACTAATGAAGTTTATTCCGGTTACGACATCCTTCTTCAAAACGTAAAGACAGGTAAATACCTGATGGTGTCTCCTGATCGTTTTGAAAAACCGACTGCTCCAGGTGTGTATGGCGGTTTGCTGTTGAAGGATGCTGATTATCAGAAGTTGAATAGTAAAACAAATCCGACCGCATTGGTGAATGCCGATCCAACAATCTTGCCGGATGTCATCGGTAATTTGGATGCTCATCAAGCTCGTTATCATTTCAAATTCACTTATTATCCTACAAACGACAGTTTGGTGATCGAACCGTTGAATGCTTCTGTAAAAGAAAGTGAAGAGATCGACTATTTGAAGAGTGACTTGGTGCAGAAAAACGGTGATGCTGTAAAGATGGTAGATTACTTCAATACGGTTAATGCCGGTATCGCTTATAATAATGGCTCTTGGGGAAATGTCTTGTTTAACAAGGCTGCCGGTGTTCCGGTCGCTTTAGGTGCCATCAACAATGGAACGGGCACTTCTGATGCAAGCGAAATCCTGACAGTTTCAGTTCCTTCTAACATTGCAGCTGCCCAGGCTAAATATAAGACTTTGTGCAAGGAAGAATTTGCTTGTTCGAAAAGTTCAGTTGCCGGAAATCCTGCTTATGTGACTAATTATTGTGTTAATCATGTAGGTGATAAAGGCACTGTTGAGTACTTGGCAAACATGGGCGTGAAGATAAGCTTTGACAACTTCCGCACTCCATTGGTACGTACGACTGTCAAATCCGGTCTGTATTTCATTCAGTTGTCTACAACTGTTCAGGATGATCCTACTTATACGGAAAAACGTCATAACGGTTCTTATATCGTAGCTGATATGGCTGGCCATTTGGTTTATGATGTTAAAGATGCTAATCAGGACTTTACTCATATGCCTGCCACTCAGTGGGTTGTTGAAGAACTGAATTGTGATGTGTATGATAACGATGTGAATACGAACGAAGCTGCTTTAGTCAAGATTACTAACCGTGAGTATGGTATCGAAGGTTTCGTAGGTCAGTTGTATTCTGCCGGTAAGGATGCCAATGGGCAGGATAAGTACTATTTTATCAATCATAAGTATTCTGACGGAATGTGGAATGAAGGTACAGATATCCATTACTGGGGAGAGAAATTCGCATGTCACGATACGTTGACTTTCACAGCCGTAGATCCGAAGACTACTTTTGGTTATGAAGTGATTTCTGATGATGTATTAAAAGAAAACGTCTATGCATTGCAGCAGTTGGTAAACGGTGAAGCAGCATGGTATCTGGGTATTAGTGCAGATAGCAAGAACTTAGGTTTGTTGAAAGAAGATCCGACTATGTTCGAATTGCACTTGATCGGTGAAGCTACGGATTATGGTTATACTCCGGCACAAAAGACTACTCAACCGGGCTTGGCTGGCATTGACACTTTGAAGAGAGCTGTTACGCTGTTAAGGTAAAAGATACAAACAAAATAGACAACGATCATACTTATGTAGCCTTGGATCATATGCACCGCTACGTAGTTGCTGACGAAAAAGATATCCAGGCTGGTAAGGATGGTTTGACTTGGGCTTTGTTCTATCTGAAGAACAATAATCACGTAGGTGAAGATCATTATTACTCTTTGGTAAATGCAGTAGGGGTAGAAACCGGATCTTTGAAAAATGTCAATACCATAGCTGGAAAGTTGGTAGTAGAAGCATCTACTTTCTTGACGAAGGTTGACAACTTGTGCAGCACATCATCTGATGTATTCAAATTGGCAGGAGATCCTCGTCCTTTGTATGCAAATCTGGAAGGTGACGACGTAATCGGAGCAGCTTATAGCAATTTGGTAAACAACAAAGAAAAAGGCTTGAAATTAGGTGTGGATCGCACAGGCGGTTATTTGTATGAAGATGAAACTCCGGGCCTGAACTATCTGTCTCATGAAAACTTGAACACAGGTGCAGACAAGAGCTATTCTTTCTATGTTGACAAAATTGCAAAATCCAATGCACGCATGCCGCAGTATTTGCTTGTAACAGCAGCAGATAGCGTACCAGCTTACACATATTGCATTACAGAAAAACACGGTATCAATCCGGGATGTGACCATGCTGTTTCTTATCCGGGTTATGTAAGCGGTCGTTTCTTGGTTAACTTGAACGATTCTGTTCGTACTTCTATCGATAAAGTTTCTGCTACAGACAAGTTTATGTCTGACGGCTATGTAAGACTGGCATTTGTTGAGGCTGTTCATCGCGGTGATTCTCTCTATGTGCTGAAAGCTCCTTACACGTTGGCTTCTATCTCTGTTAAGGATGTGGATGGTACATCGTACGTTCTTCCTCCTTATCTGTCAAAAGACAGTTTGGGCGTTGTTTATGACATTGTCGATCTGAATGGCGAACACAACAATGCTGCATTCTCTTTGAGATATGTCGGCGATACGGAAAATGACGGTTTCTTGCTGGAATCTTTCGATTATGGAATGAAAAATGAAGAAGATGGTACGATTGAACATCTTTCTGGTATCGGTTCATTCGAAGGTGCATGGGTGAAATTACAGAATGGTGTTCCTGTTTTGGCTCAGATTTCTGACGATACAGATAAGGGCGACCACAATACAGGTGACAACCTTGCTGGTTCGGAGTACTATGATAAGATGAGTTGGAGTGAAGTATTGAACCAGGCTGCTATCTTTGGTTTGACTGAAGGTGTAAACGGTGGTGATGCTACTGCAAACGAAGACGTAGAAGTATCTTCTGTAACAGTCATCGCCGGTAACGGTCAGGTAACGGTTGCAGGTGCTGCCGGCAAGAAAGTGGTTATCACTAACATCTTAGGCCAGACAGTCGCTAATACAGTGGTTACTTCTGATAATGCTACTATCGCTGCTCCTGCTGGTGTAGTTGTAGTTGCTATTGAAGGTGAAGACGCTGTAAAAGCAATTGTAAAGTAATCTCAGAATAATAACATTACAATTATAATCAAATAATTCTAAATAAGATCGTGCGCCGTAGAGATGCACGGCGGTGCATCTCTACAAATAACGGCAATTATCCTGCGACAGGTGAACAAGCGATCGTATTATTAATACTAAAGTATTGAAATAAAGTTCTTCTGCCAGTAGCCTGTGAAGGTCGAAGGCAGTTAAAAAAACAAGAGGCTGTGTCGAAATACACTATGTGTATGGATACAGTCTCTTCGTTTGTTTAAGATAAGCATGCTACTTTTTATCCATCTATGCTCGGTGACTTGTAGTTAAAGAATTGTAAAGTAATCACTATCTCATAAATTATTCGTTCTTTTGCAGAAAAATTGGGAGGTGTGTTCTCTGAACGCATCTCCTCGCTTTATTTAATAACAATAAGGTTACGTCTAATGGCTGAAGGTAAAAAGGTTAGTTCTGTTTCTTTCTTTAATTCTCGTCTGACTTCCATTATAAGTATCTCATTGGTACTGTTTCTGCTGGGGCTCGTTTTTCTGATAGGGTTGTTGGGAAACAAACTTTCCGTATATGTGAAGGAGAACATTTCATTTTCGATCGTGCTGAAAGATAATCAGAAAGAGGCGGATATAAAGAAGATGCAGAAGACGCTGGATGCCTTGCCTTATATCAAATCGACCGAATATATATCGAAAGAACAGGCTGTCAAGGAACTTGAGGAGGAGTTGGGGGAAAATCCCGAAACGTTCTTGGGCTTTAATCCGCTACAGGCTTCCATTGAAGTGAAATTGCATTCGGAATATGCTAATGTCGACAGCTTGCAATTGATCGAAAAGAAAATAAAAAAATATACTTCCGTTTCAGATCTGCTTTACCGGAAAGACATGATGCAGATGGTGAACGACAATGTGAAACGTGTCAGCCTGATCTTGCTTACACTTGCCGTAATGTTGATGGCAATCTCGTTTGTGCTGATCAGTAACACGATCCGTTTGCTGATTTATTCCAAACGTTTTCTGATCCATACGATGAAGTTGGTGGGGGCTACACCTGGTTTTATCAGAAGGCCGTTTGTGCGGTACAATGTGGTCAGTGGTATTTTTGCGTCCATTTTCGCAATATTAATGTTGACGGGAGCGTTGTATTATTTACAAAACGAATTATCTGGTTTCGTCCAGTTGTTGGATATTAAAGTATTGATAATTGTTTATGCCGGTGTATTGATAATGGGGATCCTGCTTTCGGTTACGGCTACTGTCTTTGCGGTGAACAAGTATTTACGAATGGGTGTTGATAAACTATATTATATATAAATGTATGGCTAAGAGAGATTTTGCTTTTGGAAAAGAAAATTTTATTTTGATCGCTGTTGCTGTTGCTGTTATCGCGATTGGTTTTATGTTGATGAGTGGTGGCGGTTCGCAGGATCCGACAGGTTTTAATCCTGAGATTTTCAGTTCCCGCCGTATTGTTGTGGCTCCGGCTGTGACAGTGATCGGCTTCGTATTGATGATTTTCGGAATTTTAAAAAACAGCAAAAATAAGGAAGTAGCGGAATGAGTTGGTTTGAGGCTTTAGTGCTGGGGATTGTTCAGGGATTAACGGAATACCTGCCGGTCAGCAGTAGCGGACATTTGGCTATCGGCTCTGCTCTGTTCGGTATTCAAGGAGAAGAAAATCTGGCATTTACGATTGTTGTCCATGTGGCGACCGTGTTTAGTACGCTGGTGATTTTGTGGAAAGAGATCGAATGGATATTCCGTGGTTTGTTTAAGTTCAAGATGAATGCAGAAACTCGTTATGTGATCAATATCCTGATTTCTATGATTCCTATTGGTATTGTAGGCGTATTCTTCAAGGATACGGTGGAAGATATTTTCGGGTCGGGATTGCTGATTGTCGGTTGTATGTTGTTGCTGACGGCTGCGTTGCTCGCATTTTCTTATTATGCCAAACCTCGCCAGAAAGAAAGTATCTCGATGAAAGATGCCTTTATCATCGGTTTGGCTCAGGCGTGTGCGTGATGCCGGGGCTTTCCCGTTCAGGAACAACGATTGCGACTGGTTTGTTATTGGGAAACAATAAGGCAAAACTGGCCCAGTTCTCATTCCTGATGGTTATTCCTCCGATTTTGGGTGAAGCGTTGTTGGATGTCATGAAAGCGGTAAAAGGCGAAGCGGTAGCAGGTGATATTCCGGCATTGTCATTGGTGGTCGGGTTTATTGCTGCATTCGTATCGGGATGTATCGCCTGTAAATGGATGATTAATATCGTAAAGAAGGGAAAACTGATTTATTTCGCCATCTATTGTGCAATTGCAGGTTTGGTTACGATTGCCTGTACGTTACTTAAATAAGAATGGATTTTATAGCAGGAGAAGTATTATATTTCAATAAGCCCTTGAAGTGGACTTCCTTTGACCTGGTGAACAAGTTCCGGTATAAATTATCGCGGAAGCTGAAGGTGAAAAAGATAAAAGTGGGACACGCCGGAACTTTGGATCCGCTGGCGACAGGGGTAATGATTGTCTGTACGGGCAAGGCCACCAAGAGGATCGATGAATTTCAGTATCAGACAAAGGAGTATGTCGCTACCTTGAAGTTGGGGGAAACGACGCCTTCTTTTGATTTGGAAAAAGAGATAGACGGAGTATATCCGACAGAACATATTACCCGTGAGGAAGTAGAGAAGGTGCTACAGTCGTTCGTGGGAACGATTCAGCAGATTCCACCTGTGTTTTCGGCTTGCAAGGTGGATGGTAAGCGGGCGTATGAGTTGGCTCGCAAGGGTGAAGAAGTGGAATTGAAGTCCAAGACGCTTGTGATCGATGAAATGGAACTGTTGGAGTGTGATCTGCCGGTAATAAAGATACGGGTGGTTTGCAGCAAGGGCACTTATATTCGCGCTTTGGCACGTGATATCGGTGTTGCCCTTCAGTCGGGTGCTCATCTGATAGCTCTCGAACGGACTCGTATCGGAGACATCACACTGGCCAAATGTATGTCTCCCGATGATATCGATACCTTTTTAGATGAAAATATCATAATCAGAAAGGATTGTGAGGATTGATAATGATAAGAATAAAATAAAAATAGAATTTATATTATGAAGCTGTCGAAATTCAAATTTAACTTACCGCAGGAGCTGATCGCTCTCCATCCGGCAAAGAACAGGGACGAGTCCAGATTGATGATTGTCAATCGCAAGACCGGAGAGATCGAGCATAAAGTGTTTAAAGACTTGCTCAGCTATTTTGGAGAAAAAGATGTGTTCATCTTCAATAACACGAAAGTTTTTCCTGCCCGTTTATACGGAAATAAGGAAAAGACCGGGGCTCGTATCGAAGTTTTTCTGTTGCGTGAACTGAACGAAGATCTCCGTCTTTGGGATGTATTGGTCGATCCTGCCCGTAAAATCCGTATCGGTAATAAATTGTATTTTGGTGAAGATGATTCGATGGTGGCTGAAGTGATCGACAATACGACATCACGCGGCCGTACCTTGCGTTTCCTTTATGACGGGAACCATGATGAATTTAAAAAGGCATTGTACGCATTGGGGGAAACTCCGCTGCCTAAATATATCGACCGTCCTGTAGAACCGGATGACGAAGATCGTTATCAGAATATTTTTGCGACGGAAGAAGGTGCAGTTGTGGCTCCCGCTGCAGGTCTTCATTTCAGCCGTGAGCTGATGAAGCGTCTGGAGATCAAGGATTGCCAGTTCGCTTTCCTGACATTGCATTCCGGTCTGGGCAACTTCCGCGAAATCGATGTGGAAGATCTGACCAAGCATAAGATGGATTCTGAGCAGATGGTCGTGAACGGAGATGTCGTGAACATCGTGAATACGGCAAAGGATAACGGCCGACAGATTTGTGCGGTCGGTACGTCCGTGATGCGTGCTATCGAAACGGCTGTCAGTACGGATGGCCATCTGAAAGAGTTTGAAGGGTGGACCAATAAGTTCATTTTCCCGCCGTATGACTTCAGTGTGGCGTCCAGCATGATCACAAACTTCCATATGCCGTTGTCAACTTTGTTGATGATGACAGCTTCTTTCGGGGGATATGATCTGATTATGGATGCTTATGACGTGGCGTTGAAAGAAAAATATAGTTTCGGTGCTTATGGCGATGCCATGTTGATCCTGTAAAAACGGGTACTTATGGCGATTGCATACCTGGGCTTGGGAACCAATATAGGGAATAAGCGACGGAACATGATAACAGCTGCAGCATTGCTGGCTGAAAGGTGGGAGATATTCTCGCCCTTTCCGGTTTCTATGAAACGGAACCGTGGGGGTTCGAGTCGGAGAACTTTTTCTTGAATGCGGCTGTTAAATTGAAGACTTCTTTTTCTCCGTTGGAATTATTGCGGATAACCCAGCGGATCGAAAAAGAATTGGGGCGCGCGGAAAAAAGCAGCGGAGTCTATCATGACCGTATTATCGATATCGATATCCTTCTGTATGAGGACGAGGTTTTGCAGATACCGGAGCTTACCTTGCCGCATCCTCTTATGCATGAACGGAAGTTCGTGATGGAACCTTTGGCCGAAATAGCTCCGTTTGTCGTGCATCCTGTGTTGAAAGAACGTATAATAGATTTGAAAGAACGATTATGAATGATTTTGAAAAGATATTGACCGGCGGTGGCATGGTCTTTAAGAAAAAGGGAAAAGACGAAAATGCCGGAGAGAAAAAGATTAAGTTTTCGGACTTCTTGCGTGGTACGCATAAATCGGGTGCTGCCAAGATGAGAGCTGAGTTCAAAGTATAAAAAAGCACTGCGTAACACTAAAAAGAAAAAATAATTGTCAATTATCAATTGTCAATTATCAATTGTTTCGTACTTTTGCATGCGAATTGATGTGGATAGATTTGTATTGCTTGCAACCACAGGAAAAAATGCTAAAAACAAGCCCTTTTTAACTGCCGTCCGGCAAAGCAAATTTCCCCTCGTCAATCCATTCATTTGATTTATTAACCGTCAATTGTAAATTGTCTGTTGGCTTTATTGGATCGCTCCATTACTTGTCAATTGTCAATTGTCGATTGTCAATTCAAAAAACAATGAGTTATTTATTCACCTCCGAATCGGTGTCTGAAGGGCACCCCGATAAAGTAGCCGATCAGATATCGGATGCTTTGCTGGATGAGTTCCTGGCTTATGACAAGAACTCTAAAGTTGCTTGCGAAACCCTTGTTACAACTGGACAGGTTGTCTTGGCTGGAGAAGTAAAATCAAGTGCTTACGTGGATGTACAGGATGTAGCCCGTAACGTGATCGAAAAAAATTGGTTATACGAAAAGCGAATACCAGTTTGAAGCGAAATCATGTGGCGTGTTCTCTTCTATCCATGAACAGAGTGGCGACATTAACCGTGGTGTCGAGCGCGAAGATCCTTATAATCAAGGAGCGGGCGACCAGGGTATGATGTTTGGTTATGCCACTAACGAAACAGAAAACTATATGCCTCTGGCATTGGATCTTTCACACAGCCTGTTGTGGGAGCTTGCCGAGATACGTAAGAATGAAAACGACCTGATGCCTTACCTCCGTCCGGATGCAAAGAGTCAGGTGACGATTGAATATGATGATAACGGAAAACCGCTGCGCATCGATACGATTGTTGTTTCTACACAACATGATGAATTTATCACTGCAAAAGGTATCACACAGGAAGAAGCGGACTTGGCTATGCAGAAAAAGATCGCAGAAGATGTCAAGAGTATACTGATCCCGCGCGTAAAGGCTCAGTATCCGGCTCATGTTCAGGCTTTGTTCAATGATGATATTATCTATCATGTGAATCCGACTGGAAAGTTCGTGATCGGTGGTCCTCATGGAGATACCGGTTTGACAGGTCGTAAGATTATTGTTGATACATACGGTGGCAAGGGAGCTCATGGTGGTGGAGCATTTTCTGGAAAAGACCCCTCGAAAGTAGACCGTTCTGCTGCTTATGCTGCTCGTCATATTGCAAAGAATTTGGTTGCCGCTGGCGTGGCTGATGAAATGCTAGTACAGGTTTCGTATGCGATCGGTGTGGCTAAGCCAATGAATATCTTCGTGAATACATTCGGCCGTGCTAACGTGAAAATGACAGACGGAGAGATTGCAGAAAAGATCTGGAATCTGTTTGACATGCGCCCGAAAGCAATCGAGGAACGTTTGAAATTGCGTAACCCGATCTATCTGGAAACTGCATCTTACGGTCATATGGGACGTAAACCGCAGGTTGTGACAAAAACATTTACTTCTCGTTATAATCCGGAACCGACCATTTGCGAAGTGGAACTATTTACCTGGGAAAAACTGGATTATGTCGATAAAGTAAAAGAAGCGTTCGGCCTTTAATGTAAATATAATCTTTGTACGAGCATATATTAGCTCCTATCCGAAAAAATCGGCTCTTGTTCTGTTTTTTTTCGGATAAGAGCTATTTTTATTTTAAATTGCATATATTTGACGCATGTAATTATCTAAATCTAAAATTTATGCGTAAAACGATTCAGTTTCTTCAGTTAGCCTTTCTTTTCCTTTTGGCAACTGCATGTGCAGAGACTTCCCCGTTTAAATACGAGTCGGTCCCGAACGATCCTCTGAAAGCCCGTATCTATACTTTGGATAATGGCCTGAAAGTGTATATGACTGTGAATAAAGAGACCCCACGTATTCAAACGTATATTGCCGTTCGCGTGGGAGGTAAAAACGATCCTGCCGAAACGACCGGGCTGGCACACTATTTTGAACACTTGATGTTTAAAGGAACTCAGCGGTTCGGCACGCAGAATTACGAACAGGAAAAACCGATGCTCGATCAGATCGAACAGCTTTTTGAGGTGTATCGTAAGACTACTGATGAGGCAGAACGCCAGGCTATTTATCATCAGATCGACAGTGTTTCTTATGAGGCTTCGAAATTGGCAATTCCGAACGAATATGATAAATTGATGTCTGCTATTGGTGCAACTGGAACAAATGCGTATACCGGCTTTGACCAAACGGTCTACGTGGAAGATATTCCTTCCAACCAGATTGACAACTGGGCCAAGATACAGGCGGACCGTTTTGAAAACAATGTAATCCGTGGCTTTCATACGGAGCTTGAGACTGTGTACGAAGAAAAGAACATGTCTCTTACCAGTGATGGCCGTAAAGTGTATGAAGCTGTTCTGACCGCTCTTTTCCCCGATCATCCATACGGAACGCAGACTGTTCTTGGAACACAGGAAAACCTGAAGAACCCGTCTATCACGAATATCAAAAACTACCATAAAACTTGGTATGTCCCTAATAATATGGCAATCTGTCTGTCCGGTGATTTTGATCCGGACCAGATGATCGAGACGATCAATAAATATTTTGGCCATTTGAAACCGAACCCCAATCTGCCGAAGTTGCCAGTAACGCATGAGTCTCCGATTAAAGCACCGGTTATAAAAGAAGTGTTGGGTGTCGATGCTGAAAATGTGACTTTGGGTTGGCGTTTCCCGGGAGCTGCTTCTCCTGACCAGGATTTGCTGAATCTGACAGGCGAAATTATTAATAACGGTAAAGCAGGTTTGTTGGATATCGATTTGGTTCAGCAACAGAAAGTACTAAGTTGTTATGCCGGAACATACGGAATGTCCGATTATAATGCATTTGTTATTAGTGGTCGTCCGAAACAGGGACAGACTTTGGATGAAGTAAAAGACCTATTCCTGGCTGAAATTGATAAGCTAAAGAAAGGTGAGTTTGACGAAGGCTTGCTGGAAGCTGCTATCAATAACTATAAACTGATGCAAATGTACCGGATGGATCGTAACGACGGTCGTGCCGATATGTTTGTCTCTTCTTTCATCGACGGTGTCGATTGGAAAGATGAAGTCGCTTCGTTAGATCGCATGAGCAAAGTGACAAAGCAGCAGATCGTCGATTTTGCCAACAAATATTTCGGTGACAACTATGCGCTCATCTATAAAAGACAAGGTAAAGACCCGAACGAAAAGAAGATCGACAAACCTAAAATCACTCCGATCGTGATGAATCGCGATAGTTCAAGTCTGTTCTTGAAAGAAATACAGGCTTCAAAAGTGGCTCCGATCGAACCGGTATTCTTGGATTATAGTAAGGATTTGCAAAAACTGACCGCCCAATCCAATATTCCGGTATTGTATAAGGAGAATACTTCCAATGATCTCTTCTCTCTGATGTATGTATTCGATATGGGTACGAATAATGATAAGGCAATGGGCACCGCTTTCGAATATATGAAGTATTTGGGCACATCTAAAATGAGTCTGAAGGAAATCAATGAAGAATTCTACAAACTGGCTTGTTATTTCAATGTATTCCCAGGTTCAGACCGCACATATGTGATGCTGGAAGGTTTGAAAGAGAACATGCCGAAGGCAATGGCTCTGTTTGAAGAGATCTTGGCCGATGCACAGGTTAATAAGGAGGCTTATGGAAACCTTGCAGGTGATATCTTGAAAAAAAGGACTGATGCTAAATTGAACCAGGGACAGAATTTCAACAAACTGATCCAGTATGCTATCTGGGGGCCGAAGTCTCCTGCTACAAATGTGCTGACAACTGCCGAGTTGCAGCAGATGGACCCGCAGGAACTGGTCGATCGCATTCATAAGATCAACTCATTCGATCATAAGATTTTGTATTATGGTCCGGAAAAACCACAGGCCGTTCTGGACATCATCAAACAATATCATAATGTCCCTGAACAGTTGCAACCGGTTCCGGCAGCAATTGAGTTCAGCCAGCAGGAAACTCCTGAAAATAGAGTTCTGCTTGCACAGTATGATGCTAAACAGATTTATTTCTCTGCTGTCTCTAACCGAGGTGAAAAGTTCGATCCGGCTATCCAACCTACATTGAATATGTATAACGAATACTTCGGTGGCGGCATGAACGCGATCGTATTTCAGGAAATGCGTGAATCGCGTGGGCTGGCTTATTCTGCAGGAGCTTTCCTTATTACTCCGTCCAAACTGAAATATCCGTATGTATACCGTACGTTCATTGCGACTCAGAATGATAAGATGATTGATGCGATGAAAGCTTTCGATGAAATTATCAATAATATGCCGGAATCAGAAAAAGCGTTCAACTTGGCTAAAGATGCTCTCATTACCCGTTTGCGTACGGAGCGTATTACCAAATCGGATGTTCTTTGGTCTTATCTGAATGCCCAGGATTTAGGTCTGAACACGGACAGCCGTAAAGAACTGTTCGAGAAGGCGCAGACAATGACATTGCCTGAAATCAAGGCATTCCAGGAAAAATGGGTGAAAGGGCGTACCTATATCTATTGTGTATTAGGCGATGAAAAGGATCTCGATCTGAAAGGTTTGTCACAATATGGTCCGATTCAGAAACTGACACAGGAAGAATTGTTCGGATATTAATCCGATGCCTATCTCTTTCCGATCCGATGCCCATTGTTTTTTTATCCGATGGGCATCGGATAATTTTTTACTTTGCTTTCAGTTCTTCTTCTTTTAACTCTTCTTCCTCGACTTCTTTAACCTTGCGGAACAAGTCTGAAGCGAAGATAAAATCGTTCAATGCTTTGTTCTTGGAAGTAATAACCTCTTTGCTGTTCCCCTGCCATTCTTTTACGCCTTCTTTGATGAAGATAATGTTTTCACCGATATTCATGACGGAGTTCATGTCATGTGTGTTGATGATAGTCGTCATTTTGTATTCGGCGGTGATATCGTGGATCAGGTCGTCGATAATCAGCGAAGTCTTGGGGTCCAGGCCGGAGTTCGGTTCGTCACAGAACAGATATTTCGGGTTCAGGGCGATGGCGCGGGCAATAGCGGCACGTTTCATCATACCGCCACTGATCTCAGAAGGATAGAGGTGGCCGGCTTCCGACAGGTTCACACGGTCCAGACAGAACTGGGCACGTTTCAGGCGGTCTTTGTAAGTGTCGTTTGAGAACATATCCAGCGGGAACATGACATTTTCCAACACCGTCATGCTGTCGAATAAGGCCGATCCTTGGAACAGCATACCCATTTCACGGCGCAACATGTTCAATTCGTGCTTATCCATCGATGTCAAGTCACGGCCGTCATATAAAATCTCTCCCGAATCCGGACGCATCAGCCCGATAATATTTTTGATAAGAACCGTTTTCCCGGAGCCGCTTCGCCCGATAATCAGGTTTGTTTTTCCCGTTTCGAATACAGCACTGATGTCATTCAGGACAACTCGTCCTTCAAAGGACTTGGTGATATGTTTTACTTCTACCATTTTTTATGTCAGCATTAAGTTGGTTAAGATCACGTCGGCCAGCAGAATCATGATACTGCTCATAACGACCGCGTTCGTACTGGCTTTACCTACTTCCAGTGCACCGCCTTTTACATTGTAACCGAAGTAGGCGGCTATGGATGAAATAATAAATGCATACACAACGGATTTAATGATGGAATACCAGATGTAGAACTCATTGAAATAGAACTGTAAACCATATTCGAAAGAAGCGGGTGTCATACCTGTTCCTGTGGAATGGCTGGCTGCGATACCTCCCAAAATACCGGTGAACATGCTGAAGATAACTAATACCGGAATGAAAGTCATCATACCGACCATCTTTGGCAGGATCAGGAAGTTGGCGGAGTTAACTCCCATGATCTCCATTGCGTCGATCTGCTCCGTCACACGCATGGTCCCGATTTCGGAAGCAATGTTGCTACCGACTTTACCCGCCAGGATCAGTGACATGATGGAAGAAGAAAATTCCAACAGGATAATTTCACGCGTTGTATATCCTATCGTAAATTTAGGAATGAGCGGCGAACTGATATTCAGTGAAATCTGGATGGCAATAACCGTACCGATAAAAATGGAAATGATGACAACAATCCAAAGGGAATCGACTCCTAATTTATATATTTCCTTTATCAACTGCTTAAAGAACATGCTCCACCGGTTGGGTACGGAGATGCATTTCCCCATCAACATGACATATTCACCTACTTGATGTAATGCTTTATTCATTATTTTATGTTTCTATTCAATTACAGTCTGCAAATATAACGCAATTCTGGGAACAACTGTTCATTTCAGGCTTGATACTTCTGGTTTGTATTTAATCTAAACTGGGCTGTAAGTCAATAAAAGCGTAGTGAACGATTTGTATAGAAAGAATTAATTCCGTTTCTTTGTGGCAAAGATTTTGGATATGGCAGACGAACAACAAATGGTGCTCCGTACGGAGGACCTCGTTAAAAAATATAAGACACGTACCGTTGTAAATCATGTTTCGATCAATGTGAAGCAGGGAGAGATCGTGGGATTGCTCGGCCCTAATGGAGCTGGGAAAACGACTACTTTCTATATGACGGTAGGGTTGGTGACTCCCAATGAAGGAAAGATATTCTTGAACGATATGGAGATCACGAAGTTTCCGGTGTATAAACGCGCTCGTAATGGTATTGGCTACTTAGCTCAGGAGGCGTCTATTTTCCGTAAAATGACGGTGGAGGATAACATTCGTTCCGTATTGGAAATGACAGAGACAACATCCGAATACCAGAAAGAAAAATTGGAGAGTCTGATTGCCGAATTTGGTCTGAATAAAGTGCGGAAGAATTTGGGCGACCAGTTGTCCGGAGGTGAACGCCGGCGTGCGGAGATCGCTCGCTGTCTGGCTATCGATCCGAAATTTATCATGCTTGACGAACCGTTTGCCGGGGTAGACCCGATTGCCGTACAAGATATCCAGAGCATTGTTGCAAAGCTGAAACATAAGAATATCGGGATTCTGATCACAGATCATAACGTATATGAGACTTTGAGTATCTGTGACCGTGCCTATCTGCTGTTCGAAGGGAAAGTGCTTTTTCAGGGAACTGCCGAGCAGTTGGCCGAAAATGAAATTGTGCGTGAAAAATATCTGGGTAAGGATTTTGTTCTCCGCAAAAAAGACTTTTAAGAATTAAGATTAGACGATCTGATAATTTTCAATTTCCGACAGCAACGGACAAAGAAAAATAACGCAACGATCGCCACGATTGTGTAGGGCAACAAATTCTGTGTGGAAATATCTCCGGTAATGAATTCGTTGTCTCTTAATTTGGCATCCGACATGCTGATGACAGCAATTGCATTATTAACGAAGTGGGCAAATACCGGTATCCAGATGTTCCGGGTCCAATAAAGTAAATATCCGAAATAAGCTCCTAACAGCATACGTGGAAGGAAGCCGAAAAACTGCATGTGGAAGGTGCTGAAAATGATGGCAGCACTCCAGATGATGATATGATGATTGTACGTCCATTTCCCGATTATCCGTTGCAAAGCGCCCCTGAAAAGGAATTCTTCCGTAATGCCGGCAGCTACCGCGATAACGATCAGGTTAAAAAACAAAGTTATGATCCCTCTTCCGGCCAACAATTTCAGAGTCAGTTGTTCGGCCGTTTCCTCTTGTAACCGCATCCAGTTTTCTATGGGTTCCATAAAAGATGGCAATTCCATCTGCTTATTCAGTATTCCGGTCAGGCTGATGGAAGGAGTGATCAAAAATATACTGAGAAATGTGAGAAGCAATATGTGTCCTTTAGGCATTTTCCCGATCGACAGATATTCTTTCGGATTGTAGCTGCACAGCCACGCAAGTGCCAATGCAGGAAAGAGGAATGTGCCGAGGGCTGAAATAAGTTGCAACAGGCGCATCATGTCCGAATACTGCGTAATATCGGCGTGCAGACCATAGATCATATAGAAGAATCCCATTGCAATCAGCGATGAGAAAACTGCGCCTGCCAGAATCAGGAGAAGCAGGACGGTCAATTGGAAGATGGCCGGTTTACCGGCATATATACCTTTTAAGAACATATTTTTGAGCATAAAAAAACTTCTGCTCAAAGATAAGCAGAAGTTTCTTATTTTTTCCCGGAAAAGTAATTATTTAGGACGAGCCTCTTTTATTACTATCTGGCGCCTTCATATTCAGCTTCGTTCAACTCGGCGATTGCTTTTTTCGCAGCTTCATCGTCCGGCATTTCAACGAAACCAAAACCTTTTGATTTGCCTGTTTCACGGTCTTTGATGATCTTTACGGATTCAACCGTACCGTATTCTTCCATTACTTGTTTCAAATCATCTTCCGAACACGATAGTTCAGGTTTCCAACATAGATGTTCATAAAAAATAGAAATTAAAAAAATAAAATTGTTACTTCAATGAAAGTAGTAAACCGGAATTTCGTAACAGTGAGAGATATTCGACAAGTAACGAGTAAATGAAGAAATAAAAAACAATGTTAGGTACGTTCAAGGTTAATGCCCTTTCACATCGCAAAGGAATACATTTATTTTAGATAAACAACAATTTATCCTGAAAAAAATAATATTGCTCCTAAATTCATCTCGGTTATAACAATTTAAGCAAACAATTTGCGAGATTAAAAGATTAAGTCTAATTTTGCACCCTAAAATTCGAACAAGACTATTAATTAAATAAATCATTCAGAATGAACGTTTCGCTTAAAAACATTGATGCTACAAAAGGCATTGTGAAATTGGAAATAGTGAAAGCTGACTATGCAGACAAGGTTGAAAAGAGCCTTCGCAGCTTCCGTCAGAAAGCAGAGATGCCGGGTTTCCGTAAAGGGATGGTCCCAATGGGTATGGTAAAGAAAATGTATGGCAAGCATGTGTTGGTCGAAGAAATCAACAAATTGGTTTCTGAAAACCTGTACAACTATATCCGTGAAAACAAACTGAACATTTTGGGCGAACCGCTGCCTAACGAAACTGAACAGAAAGAAATCAACTTCGATACTCAGGAAGACTTCGAATTTTGTTTTGATGTAGCGCTGGCTCCGGAAATCAAGATCGAATTGTCCAAAAATGACAAGGTTCCTTATTACCAGGTGAATATCGACGACGAAATGATCGGCAAACAAGTCGAGGCTTACCAGGCTAATTTCGGAACGTACGACCAGGTTGAGGATGTAGAAGAAAAAGACTTGGTGAAAGGTACGGTAGCCGAACTGGAAAACGGTTCTCCGAAAGAAGGCGGTATCGTTGTTGAAGAGGCTGTTTTGATGCCGATGTACATAAAGGATGAAGCTGAAAAAGCTAAATTCATCGGTGCAAAGAAGAACTCTGTGATCGTATTCAATCCGAATAAGGCCTACGAAGGTGCAGAAGCAGAAATCGCTTCTTTCTTGAAAGTGAATAAGGAAGCCGTCAGTGGTATCACAGGCGATTTTAGCTTTGAAATCACGGAGGTGACTCGTCATAAGAATGCAGAGCTGAACCAGGAATTGTTCGACAAAGTCTTCGGTGAAGGCGTTGTTACCAGCGAAGAAGAATTCAAGAACAAGATCCGCGAAGCTTTGGCTGAGCAGTTCACTCCGCAGAGCGACTTCAAGTTCTTGGTCGATGCCCGTGACCTGCTGGTTCAGAAGGCCGGTGAACTTTCGTTTGCCGAAGACCTGTTAAAGCGTTGGTTGCTGGTTGCCAATGAAAAGAATACGAAAGAAAAGATCGACGAAGAATATCCTCGGATCATAGAAGACTTGAAATATCAGCTGATCAAAGAAAATCTGGTGAAGGAAAACGGATTGAAAGTTGAAGATGCTGATATCGAAGGCTTCGCTAAACGTGTAGCTAAAGCCCAGTTTGCCCAGTATGGAATGCTTTCCGTACCGGAAGACGTATTGGCTAACTATGCTAAAGACATTTTGAAAAACAAGCAGACGCTGCAGAATATCATTGACCGTGCAGTTGAAGAAAAACTGGCAGGCTGGTTGAAAGAACAAGTCGAACTGGATACCAAGGAGGTGACAGCCGACGAATTCAACAAACTTTTTGAAGAATAAGACTACCTGAAAAAGCGGCAGCAGCAGCTTTTTTATCTAAAAAGGGCTTTCTCTCGAAAAAATATCTTACCGGACAGCAAATAAGTTGTTTCTTTCAGAAATTTATTTATAACTTTGTTATTCCGATAAGTAAGAGAGGAATCCCTTTTTTTATGACTTTTCGGTAACACAATAAGACTATAGATTATGGAAGATTTCAGAAAGTATGCAACGAAGCATTTAGGGATGAACAGTAATGCGCTGGACAGTTATATGAATATAACCAGCAGTTACATATCTCCGACGATTATCGAAGAGCGTCAATTGAACGTTGCTCAGATGGACGTTTTTTCACGGTTGATGATGGACCGTATCATTTTTTTAGGTACACAGGTTGACGATTATACGGCAAATGTAATCCAGGCACAGTTGTTGTATCTGGATTCAAGCGATCCGGGCAAGGATATTTCAATTTATATCAATTCTCCGGGTGGCTCTGTTTATGCAGGATATGGTATTTATGACACGATGCAGTTTATCAGTAGTGACGTGTCGACTATCTGTACGGGTATGGCAGCTTCTTTTGCTGCGGTATTGCTGGTCGCCGGAACGAAAGGCAAGCGTATGGCCTTGCCTCATTCCCGCGTGATGATTCACCAGCCGTTAGGCGGTGCGCAGGGACAGGCTTCGGATATTGAGATCACGGCTCGTGAAATCCTGAAAGTAAAGAAGGAACTCTACACAATCATATCAACTCATTCAGGTCAACCTTATGAAAAGGTTGAACACGATAGTGACCGTGACTATTGGATGACGGCAGAGGAAGCTTTGGCTTACGGTATGATCGACAAGGTTCTGGTTCGTAATAAATAATATTAATGTAAGGGGCTGCGTTAAAAAGTCCCTTGTCCCTTGTATCGAATGCGGGAACAGGAGCTTTTAACGTACTCTCTTTAAAAAACAAATACGGAATGGCCAAAACAGGCGATAGCTGTACGTTTTGCGGACGCGGTAGCCGGGACGTTAATATGTTGATTAACGGGATTTCCGGTGCTATTTGCGATGAATGTGCACAGCAAGCGTACGAAATAGTAAAAGAACAAATGCCTGGCAAGGGGAGTTCTTTTGGATTAAACCAGAAAGATCTGCCTAAGCCTGAGGATATTAAGACTTTTCTGGACCAATATGTGATAGGTCAGGACGACGCTAAACGTTATCTGTCGGTTGCTGTGTATAACCATTACAAACGTTTGATCCAGAAAGTAACATCGGATGATGTTGAGATCGAGAAATCGAATATTATTATGGTGGGTGCTACGGGGACAGGTAAAACGCTACTTGCCCGTACGATCGCCAAATTGCTCCATGTCCCGTTTGCCATTGTAGATGCGACGGTCTTGACAGAAGCCGGTTATGTAGGGGAGGATATAGAAAGCATTTTGACCCGTCTGTTGCAGGCTGCCGATTATGATGTCGAAGCGGCACAGCGTGGTATCGTATTTATCGATGAAATAGATAAGATCGCCCGTAAGAGCGATAATCCTTCCATTACCCGTGATGTAAGCGGTGAAGGTGTGCAGCAGGGCTTGCTGAAGCTCTTGGAAGGTTCCATCGTGAACGTACCCCCGCAGTGGGCGCAAGCATCCGGAGCAGAAAATGATTGCCGTGGATACGAAAAATATCCTGTTTGTATGTGGTGGCGCTTTCGACGGAATAGAGAAGAAAATCGCCCAGCGTTTGAATACACGTGTAGTAGGATACGCCGCAAACGAAAACACGGCGCAGGTGGATCGCAACAATCTGCTGAAATACATTACACCAACCGACTTGAAATCGTTTGGCCTGATTCCGGAAATCATCGGACGTCTGCCTATCTTGACCTATTTGAACCCGTTGGATAGGAGTACGCTTCGTAATATCTTGACGGAACCGAAGAACTCGATCATCAAGCAATATATCAAATTGTTTGCGATGGATGATATTGAACTGACATTTGACGAAGACGTGTTCGAATTTATAGTCGATAAGGCACTTGAGTTTAAGTTGGGAGCACGTGGCTTACGTTCCATTGTGGAGGCTGTGATGATGGATGCCATGTACAGTATGCCGTCTGCAAATGAAAAGACACTCCATGTCACGTTGGAGTATGCGAAGGAAAAGTTTGAAAAATCGGACGTAAACCGTCTGCAGATGACCTGACGGCGGTTTTTAAAATATGAATAGTATGGCGAAGAAGGATAATTTGACAGAAGAGCTCAAAAAACATTTTGGTTTTGATACCTTTAAAGGAAATCAGAGAGCAATCATCGAAAATGTACTGGCAGGAAATGATACATTTGTGTTGATGCCGACCGGAGGAGGAAAATCTTTGTGTTATCAACTGCCTTCTCTTATGATGCAGGGGACGGCCATAGTGATTTCTCCTTTGATAGCCCTGATGAAGAACCAAGTGGATGCCATGCGTAATTTCAGCGAAGAGGACGGGGTTGCCCATTTCATAAACTCTTCCTTGAATAAATCGGCTATCGACCAGGTAAAAGACGATATCCGTAATGGCCGGACGAAATTGCTCTACGTGGCTCCTGAGTCATTGACCAAAGATGAAAATGTGGAGTTTCTGCGCCAAGTCAATATTTCGTTTTATGCAGTGGACGAAGCACATTGTATTTCTGAATGGGGGCATGATTTCCGTCCGGAATATCGTCGTATCCGTCCGATCATAAATGAAATCGGCAAGCGTCCGTTGATTGCTTTGACGGCGACAGCCACTCCGAAAGTGCAGCACGATATTCAGAAAAACTTGGGAATGATTGACGCTTCTGTCTTTAAATCCTCCTTCAACCGTTCTAATTTGTATTATGAGATTCGTCCGAAAACGGCGAATATCGACCGCGAGATCATCAAATATATTAAGTCCAACGAGGGAAAATCCGGTATTATCTATTGTTTGAGCCGTAAGAAGGTGGAAGAATTTGCCGATATTCTGAAAGCAAACGGTATCAAGGCGCTCCCTTATCATGCCGGTATGGATTCGCAGCAGCGTTCGAGCAATCAGGATGCGTTCCTAATGGAAAAAGCAGACGTGATCGTTGCGACCATTGCTTTCGGTATGGGGATCGACAAACCCGACGTACGGTATGTCATCCATTATGATATTCCCAAAAGCCTCGAAGGATATTACCAGGAAACCGGACGAGCCGGCCGTGATGGCGGTGAAGGCCAGTGCATCGCTTTTTATGCCTATAAAGACTTGCAGAAATTGGAAAAATTCATGCAGGGAAAACCGGTGGCGGAACAGGAGATCGGTAAGCAGTTGCTTCTGGAGACTGCTGCTTATGCCGAAACTTCCGTATGTCGACGGAAAGTCTTGTTGCACTATTTCGGTGAAGAATACCTGGAAGAAAATTGTGGAAATTGTGATAATTGTTTGAACCCAAAAAAGAAAGTGGAAGCAAAGGAATTATTAAGCGCCGTACTCGAAGTGGTTGGTACGTTAAAGGAAAAATTCAAGGCAGAATATATTGTCAACATGTTGGTCGGCAACGAGACCTCCGAAATACAATCTTACAAGCACAATGAACTGGAGATTTTCGGTTCCGGTTCGGATGAGGAAGAGAAGACATGGAATGCCGTTATCCGTCAAGCATTGATTGCCGGATATTTGGCCAAGGACATCGAGAACTACGGTCTGTTGAAGATTACAGAAAAAGGAAAAGAGTTTATAAAGAAACCTGTCTCTTTCAAGATTACAGAAGACAACGAATTCGATGAAGAGGAAGAAGAAGTTCCCGTACGCGGTGGAGCCGCTTGTGCGGTCGATCCTGCCCTTTTCTCGATGATGAAGGATTTACGCAAGAAGTTGTCCAAGCGTCTGGAAGTGCCTCCTTTCGTTATTTTCCAGGATCCGTCTCTGGAAGCGATGGCCACTACTTATCCGGTAACGTTGGAAGAATTGCAGAATATTCCGGGTGTCGGAGCCGGTAAGGCAAAAAGATATGGTAAGGAGTTCATTGAGCTGATTAAGCGTCACGTGGAAGAAAACGAGATCGAACGTCCCGAAGATCTTCGGTTCGTACGGTTGCCAATAAATCCAAATTGAAGGTTTCGATCATCCAGCGTATCGACCGTAAGGTGGCGTTAGACGAAATAGCCATGACGAACGGATTGGAATTTAACGAACTACTCGACGAAATAGAAGCGATCGTTTATTCTGGAACCCGTATCAATATCGACTACTTCTTGAACGATGTGATGGACGAAGATCATATCGATGATATTTATGAATACTTCAAGGATTCGGAAACAGACGATCTGGAAGATGCAATCGAAGAATTAGGTGGTGATTATACGGAAGAAGAGATTCGCCTCGTCCGCATTAAGTTCCTGTCGGAAATGGCAAATTAAATAATTGACAATTGACAATGGGCGACAAAAATGTCCATTGTTAATTGTCAATTGTTTTGTAAGTTTGTGTGCAATAATTTTTAAGGCATAAGTTCTATGTCATTTATTGCAGACAGAGTGGTCATGGACGGATTGACGTTTGATGACGTATTATTGATTCCTGCCACTTTCAGGGCAACCGCATCAAAATTTTCCAAGGTTGTGATTTGCATACGAAGTTTTCTGCAAATCCTCTATCACTCTATCACTGCGAAGGTTGTAGCTATTAATATTCAAGCGTCAGAGGCAGTGATACAGGGTGTTTTTCTCTATCACTCCTCTATCACTTCTGAAACAGGGTGCTTTTATCATGTAATTGAAAACCAGTGTATTGCCTTCTTTTGCTTTTGAAAAAGCATATAAAATAATCGAATAAACAAATGTAAAAACGAATATAACAGGTATTAAATTGGCGAAATACGGTTCTTCATTCCACAAAAGCCCTCTCTTTTTTTTAGCAGAAGCAAGCAGATAATTCCGTAAACACCCCCATGTTACCATCCTTAACATCCGGGTGTAGAGAGCCGGTACATCCGGGTGTAAGAGGGAGCAACATGGGGGTGTCCGGCAACTAAAGTACCGTGCCGGACAATGAAAACCTCCCGGTTTTACCTATTTTGTAGCCGTTTTTTGCAGAAAATAATCGAGTGATTTGCAGAGGTGGGAATAGCTGTTTCATGAAAAGGCGCCTGTCTTTTGAAAGTGAATGTCGGTTTTTATATTTATAAAAAACACTAATTTAATGGGGTAATGTACTTTTTAAGCTGCATCTCCGTTAGATTAGTGTTATTTTTGTAAACGATATCGTGATATGGTAAAAGAAGGATTAATGAAGAAGTTGCTTGTATTATCTTTGGTATTCGCTTGTATGACAGGAAATGCACAAGTTTCGGCCGATTCGGTAGTGATGACGGTAGCCGGAAAGCAGATCCCGTTGGATGAATTTATTTTTATTGCACAAAAGAATAGCGAAGTTAATTTGTCTGACCGTAAATCCGTGAATGCATACGTGGAGTTGTTTAAGAACTTCAAGCTGAAAGTGGCGGAAGCGGAAGATTTGGGACTGGACAAGACGAAAGCGTTCAAAGATGAATTGGATAGCTATCGGGCTCAATTGACTTCAAGTTATCTGTCGGATAAGGATGGAGAGGAAGCGGCTGTACGTGCCGTGTATGACCGGTATGGAGAAGTGCTGGAATTGAGTCATATTCTGTTCCGCTTGCCGCAACGTACATTATCGAAAGATACGGTTCCGGTATATCAGAAAGCGATCGAGGCCTATGAGCGTATTCAAGCGGGAGAGGATTTTGCCGCTGTCGGCAAAGAACTGAAAGATGCCGATAAGGAAAATGTCGGCTATGAATATGTACACTGTTTGCTGCCGATGCAGACGGTTAAAGCCTTTGAGAATGTCGCTTATTCGTTGCCCGTCGGTTCCGTCTCTCTGCCGGTTCGGACGACTATGGGCTTCCATATCATAAAAATACACAGTCGCAGGCGAAATCCGGGGCTGGTACGTGTAGCGCATGTCCTGATCCCGTTTGAGAAAGATTCGGTGAAGTTTGGAGAGGCTGAAACATTGGCTCGTGCGGAAGAAGTTTATCGGAAAGCGAAGGATGGAGCTGACTTTGCCATGTTGGCAAAAGAATACTCGTCTGATGCCGGTTCTGCCAAGCGGGGAGGAGAGTTGCCAGCTTTTGGTGTCGGCGAGATGGTGGAGCCGTTCGAAGTGGCTGCTTTCGCTTTGAACACTCCGGGGGAATTGTCCCGACCGGTGAAAACTCGTTTTGGTTATCACATTATAAAGTTGATCGAGAAGAAAGGTATTCCTTCTTTCGATGATAAGAAGAAGGCCTGGTCTCGCCAGATGGCGCAGGGAGAACGGAATTTCGAATATTACGGTGCGTTTGATGAACGAATGAAAAAAGAGTATGGGTATTGCTTCTATCCCGAGGCTTATGCCGAACTACAAGCTTTGTGCAACGACTATTTTCCGTCCGATCCTGCTTTCTACGAGAAGGCGAAAGACATGAACAAGACTTTGTTTCATCTGAATGGCACGGATTTTCCCCAAAGTGAGTTCGCTTATTATATCCAGCGCTGTCCGTTCTCTACGAAATCGTATGCGGGAGATTTCATGCAGGAGGTTTACGATCTTTTTATCCGAGATATCGTAACTACTGCCGAACGTAAGAATCTGACTACGAAACATCCTGAGTTCGATCTTCTTATGAAAGAGTATCGGGATGGCATCTTGCTGTTCGACATCAGCAATAAGGAAGTTTGGAACAAGCCGATGGACCAGCAAGCCAAGGCGGAAGCCGAGTGGATCGAACAGCTGAACCGGAAATACCCGGTGACGATAAACTGGAAGCTGGTGAAGAAAGTGAGTAAAATGACAAAGAAATAATAAAGAGAAAGTTATATGAGATATTGCTTCATTTTTATAGCATTCGTATCTTTGCTGTGTTCTTGTAAGGGAACGCAGCCTGTGGATGATGCGGATGTGTTGGTAAAAGTGAAGGACCGGACTTTGAGACGTTCGGAGATAAAACAGCAGATCCCGCGCGGATTGTCCTCGGCTGACAGTATGTTGCTTGCCGAAAGTTTGGAAAGGAAGTGGGTGAAAGATGCCTTGGTCTACGATGTGGCCTTGCGCAACTTGGAGGGAGAAGATAAGGCGGAAGTGGATAAGCTGGTGGAGGAATATCGTCATTCGCTGATCCGCTATCGGTATCAGGAACAGTTGATAAAAGAAAGGCTTTCTTCCGAGTTTCAGGAAAGCGATATGCTGAGTTATTACGAAGAAAACCAGAAAAAATTTGTCTTGGACAAGGCTTTGGTGAAAGGTCTCTTCCTGAAGATCCCGGTGGATGCTCCCGGCCTCGTTGATGTAAAGGATGGTATAGATCGACTTCTGAGGCTTCTTTAGAAAAAATTGAGAAGTATAGTGTACAGAATGCCAGTATTTATGACTACTTTTACGACAAATGGGTGGATTTTGACCAGGTGATGGACAATATTCCGGTGCATGTGTCGAATGCGAACGACTTCTTGAGGGCAAACAAGTTTGTCGAAGTTTCGGATAGTACATATTGCTATCTGTTGAATATTAAGGAATATCTGCCTGCTGGAAGTGTGGCGCCATACGACTATGCCAGTGCACAGATCGTGGAGATGCTGACAAATCGGCGTAAGGTGGAATTTTTGAAGAAATTTGAAGAAGAATTATATAATGATGCAGTCAGGAGCGGTGACGTCAAGTTTTATACGGAACCGTGATTGGTAGCTTATAGAGAAGTACATGATGAAAAAGATTTTGACAGTATTCATTCTTGCCTGTTTATCTTGTGTGGTGTATGCCCAGGATAATGTGATCGATGAAATCGTGTGGGTGGTGGGAGATGATGCAATTTTGCGTTCGGACATCGAAAGCCAGCGTTTATATCTGCAAAACGAGGGACAGCGTTTTGACGGTGACCCTTATTGCGTGCTCCCCGAACAGATGGCAATACAGAAGCTGTTTCTGAACCAAGCGAAGATCGATAGTGTGGAAGTGAGTGAAAACCAGGTGATCCAGGAGACGGATCGTTGGATCAATTTCGCAATCAACCAGATGGGGTCTAAGGAAAAGTTGGAGGAATATTTCGGTAAAAAGATTTCCCAACTGAAGGACGAACGTAAGGAAATGATCATGGAGCAACAGACCGTGGAACAGATGAAGCGCCAGCTGATCGGTGAAATCAAGTTGACACCCTCCGAAGTCCGTAAGTATTACAGCCAGTTGTCCAAAGACAGTCTGCCTAATATCCCGACAACTGTCGAGGTGCAGATTATCACGATGGAACCGAAGATCCCGTTTGAAGAGACGGATGCCATCAAGCGCGTCTTCGCCAGTTTACCGATGATATCAACAGCGGGAAATATGAATTTTCGACATTGGCCCGTCTGTATTCGGAAGATCCGGAATCAGCCAAAAGGGGCGGTGAACTGGGTTTTTGGGTAAGACAAGTTTGTTGCCCGAATTCGCTAACGTCGCTTTCAACTTGAAGGATCCGAAGAAGATTTCCCAGATCGTGCAGACTGAATATGGCTATCATATTATCCAATTGATCGAAAAGCGTGGCGACCGTATCAACTGCCGCCATATCTTATTGAAGCCGAAAGTTTCGGACAAGGAGTTGAACGAGTGTATGACACGTATGGATTCGTTGTATAACGACTTAACGGCAAAGAAATTTACATTTGAAGAAGCGGCAACTTTTATCTCTGCAGACAAGGATACAAGAAATAACAAAGGTTTGATGGTGAACCAGAACTTTGAAAGTGACAACCACAGCACTCCGAAATTCGAGATGGCCGAACTGCCACAGGAAATCGGTAAGATGGTTTATACGATGCAGGTGGAGATATCTCCAAACCTTTCACTATGATCAACGATAAGCAGAAAGAAGTTGTTGCTATTGTAAAACTGAAAGCCAGAGTGGACCAGCATAAGGCAAATATATCGGATGACTATCAGGCTTTGAAGTCGATTGTCGAATCTCGGAAACGCGAAGAGCTGCTGCATGACTGGATCATTAAGAAGCAGAAAAGCACATATGTGCGTATCAGCGACGGCTGGCGTAATTGTGATTTCCAGTATCCCGGCTGGATTAAAGAATGAGGACTGTAAATAAATTTATTTTCACAGGTCTGTTTTTTGTGTTGGCGGTCTGTGCCTTTGCACAGGCCCAAGATAGTATTGTGCATGCAGATACTACTGTTATTACCGCACAAGATGTGACGGTCGCCCCGCCGGACAGCTTGAAGGCAGCCGATAGTTTGCAGGTTATGACGGATACTGTCCCGCCCAAAAAGACGAAGGTATACCTGATCCATTCCAATACGCTATCTTTCGATAAGGCTGTAAAGCCGGATGCGCAGATATTGAACGGCGATGTATGTTTCCGGCATGACAGTTCATATATGTATTGCGACAGCGCTTACTTTTTCGAACAGACCAATTCGCTCGAAGCTTTCAGTAATGTCCGGATGGAGCAGGGAGACACCTTGTTCGTCTACGGAGATTATCTTTTTTATGACGGAAACACGCAGGTGGCTTATCTGCGCGAGAATGTCCGGATGGAGAACGGGCAGGTGACGCTCTTTACGGATAGCCTCAATTATGAACGTATTCCGAATATCGGATACTATTTTGAAGGTGGGCTAATTGTAGATTCTCTGAATCAACTATCTTCTTTTTACGGACAATATTCTCCGGAGACGAAGCTGGCGGTGTTCAATGACAGCGTGCAGGTTGAGAACCCTGACTTCACATTGTATTCCGATACTTTGCATTATGACACAGAATCCAAGGTAGCTACCATCCTGGGGCCGTCTGTCATTGTTTCGGACAGTGGCACGATCCATACTTCAAGAGGATGGTATGATACGGTGAACAACACATCCTTTTGCTTGATCAGTCCCAGGTTGAATCGGGTGAGAAGATCTTGATCGGTGACTCCATCTTCTATAATCGGGATACGGGTATGGGAGAGGTCTATGGAATATGAGCCTGATTGATACGGCCCAGCATGTGACGCTGCAAGGCGAATATGGTTATTATAATGAACAGACCGGATATGCTTTTGCAACCGACAGTGCCCGCTTCCTTGAGTATTCGCAAGGCGATACGTTGTTTTTGCATGCCGATACGTTGCAGATGGTGACGGTCGACTCCGTCTACCGGGAGATCAAGGCCTATTACGGCGTACGTTTCTATCGGATCGATATGCAAGGCGTATGTGACTCCATGCAGTTCAATACGCGCGATTCTGTATTATATATGTATACGGAACCGGTTCTCTGGAATGAACAATATCAACTGTATGGCGATACGATCGCTATTTATATGAATGATAGTACGATCGAATATGCCATGTGATCCAGTTTGCTTTTGCGGCACAGCATGTCGACTCGAGTTACTATAACCAGTTGAAGGGGAACGACCTGAAAGCCTATTTTGAGGGACAAGCCGTTCATCAGATCGATGTGGCGGGAAATGCCGAGTCTATTTTTTATCCATTGGAAAAGGATGGGGCGAAGGTCGGGATGAATGAGACCAAGAGTGGGTTCTTGACGATCTGGGTGAAAGACAATAAACTGGATAAATTGAAAATCTGCCGAGTCCGGTCGGCAGCATGACTCCTATTCCGGATCTGAAACCCGATCAAAAGATGTTGAAAGATTTTTATTGGTTCGACTATCTGCGTCCGAAGAATAGGGATGACATTTACGAGGTGGTGAAAAGAAAAGCGACGGAATCACCCAAGAGAAGCAATAAATTTGTACATTAGCAAAGAATTTTTCAAATAATAAAAGACTATGGCATTATTCTCATTTTATAATGTGCGGAAGCTCGGCAGTTCGATCATAAGCCAATCTATTGGGATCCTCATAAGGAGGCGATGGAAGATCGCATCCGCAAAGTGAAGCGTGAGATTGGCATGGAAGAAGAATTGTCGATTGATGATTATAAAGCCGAAATCAAAGGTAGCTTTGTCGAAGGCACTTCTCATCTGAAAAAGAGCCGTGATAACGGGCATGATTCCCGGAGTCGGACATATAAGAACATGAAGTTGTTATTGGCCGCTGCTATTTTGGGTGGTATATTTTGGTACTTGTTTATGTAATGAGTGATATAATTCATTTACTTCCTGACAGTATTGCCAATCAGATAGCGGCGGGCGAGGTTATCCAGCGTCCTGCCTCTGTCGTAAAGGAGTTGGTAGAAAATGCGGTGGATGCCGGCGCCGGACACATTCAGGTGAATATAAAGGACGCCGGTCGTACATTGGTCCAAGTGATCGATGATGGAAAAGGTATGTCTGAGACTGACGCCCGCATGGCTTTTGAACGGCATGCAACTTCGAAGATTTCTACTGCAGACGATCTTTTTTCTCTTCATACGATGGGATTTCGTGGCGAGGCGCTTGCTTCGATAGTGGCGGTTTCACAAGTAGAGCTTCGTACTCGCCTGAAAGGAGCTGAACTGGGGACGCATCTTGTATTTTCGGGTTCAGAATTAGAGAGTGTCGAACCGGATGCCTGTACCGAGGGGAGTATTTTTTCAGTGAAGAACCTCTTCTTTAATGTTCCGGCACGTCGAAAGTTTCTGAAATCGAATGAGACGGAGTTCCGGAATATCATCAATGAGTTCGAACGGATTGCCTTGGTCAATTCGCAGGTCGCTTTGTCTCTTTACCATAACGATACGGAGATATTCAACCTGCCTGAGTCCGGTTTGAGGCAACGTATTGTTAATGTATATGGAAAAACGCTGAACCAGAAGCTCCTTTCTGTGGATGCGCAAAGTTCGCTAGTGACGATCTCCGGCTTTGTGGGACGGCCTGATTCGGCAAAGAAGAGGGGGGCTTTGCAGTATTTCTTTGTAAACGGACGTTTTATGAAGCATCCGTATTTTCACAAAGCGGTCATGCAGGCTTACGAACAACTGATCCCGGCAGGTGAGCAGCCGAACTACTTTATCTACTTACGCTTGATCCGGCAACGATAGATGTCAATATCCATCCGACCAAGACGGAGATCAAGTTTGAAAACGAACAGCCGATCTGGCAAATCCTGATGGCCGCGACTCGTGAAGCGCTGGCCAAGTCCAGTGCGATCCCGACTATTGATTTCGATGTGGAAGACGCCATCGATATTCCTGTGTATAATCCCGTGAAGGAAGCGGCACCTTATAAGGCTCCCTGTGTACAGGTGAATTCCGGGTATAATCCTTTTGAAACCTCTTCCTATAAGAAACCGGAATTCGACTGGTCCAAGCTTTATAATGATTTCGAGGGTGACCGGAACGCTATACGACAGGGGGCGGAATTAACCGGATCTTTCTTGGCTTCGGATCTTTCCGAGCAACTATTGAGGCTGACGAAGTGGTTGTTCAGGACACTTCGGGCAGTTTGTTCAACGATGTGTCCAACCCTTGTTATCAGTATAAAGGAAAATATATCATAACTTCTTTGAAGTCAGGTTTGGCTTTGATCGATCAACACCGTGCCCATGTCCGTATCCTGTTCGACCAGTACATTACAAACATCAGGCAGCAGCGAGGTGCTTCCCAGCAAGTCCTTTTCCCTGAGATTGTCGAGTTTACCGCTGGCGAGGCTACGGTCTTGCCGACCTTGCTCGAAGATATGCGTTTTATCGGTTTTGATCTGACGAACCTGGGAAATAACAGCTACGCTATCAATGGACTTCCTGCCGGTGTGGAGAATCTTGATCCGGTATCTTTGATTCGGAATATGGTGGATCGTGTGATCGATACCGGTTGCGAAGTACATGAGGAGATCTGTGACTCGTTGGCACTTTCTCTGGCAAAAGCGGCTGCTATCCGTCCGGGAAAGATCCTGTCTGGTGAAGAGATGGACAACTTGCTCGCTTCTCTTTTCTCCTGCCAGGAGTCGAATCTTACTCCTGATGGAAAACCATTATTTCGAAATTGACGGACGAGGAATTGGAGAAACGTTTCAAATAATCGACTGAAGGGGGATCGATACTCTTCTAACAGCCGTTCGTTTTTGATCCGATAAGCATCAAATGTGAATCCAGTGGGCATCGATTCTTTATCCGATACCTACTGGATTTCGTATAAAAGAGGTCGGTTGTTCTGGGTTAACGGAGTTTGTAAGAGAAATAATAGTTAATTATTTATAAATGAATAAAAGCGGCCTCTTGTGAAACGGGAACAAATGCGTACCTTTGCAGCGTTTTAGCGCGAAGTGTGCGAAAAAAGAAGGCGCAACTTATTGATAGTCCGAAAAGAATGTGTACCTTTGCAGCTCAAAATTGAAGAAATAGATAATTATAATAATAACACATTCAAAGT
>ENA-OQCE01000148-OQCE01000148.1-human-gut-metagenome-genome-assembly--contig:-NODE-148-length-32578-cov-4.330529_pt1 | contig 32578 bp, 36 predicted proteins | sample MGYA00242495_ERZ504572 | MGnify/ENA primary metagenome ERZ504572 (study PRJEB26092, sample SAMD00036228) | human gut metagenome | host: Homo sapiens | study: EMG produced TPA metagenomics assembly of... | reverse complement strand
GCTGCTTATATCAAAGCATTCATTCTGGTCAGAGCTTAGAAAATCTATGATATTCTGGGCGCTGGCATTTGCCTCGTCAAATCCAAGTGCTTTATTGTATTCGAGCTTATCATATTTCTTTCCGAACACATCTGACAGAAATCTCTTTTTGGAGGTTTCAGATGTGAATGTAAAGCTGTATGTACCATCATCGTTTAAAACAACCGGAAAATCATTGTATATGGAGCCGCCATTGTTTTTTATCACATTGATAATTTCATTAAGCTCTTTGTTTAAAAGACGATTGTGCTCCTTCGTAGATGAATAGCTGCCGTTGTCTGAGATGACTACAGAGTATGCAAGCTGATTGTAAGCAAGCAGCTCACCATTTACATCGTATATATTGCCTCTTGATGCCTCTATGGACAGCGGCTTTTTAATCAGCATTATGAAGTTTTTCTGATAATCTGCACCTTTAATAATCTGAAGGGTAAAGACTCTTTCGGCAAGCAGGACAAACATGAGAATAATTACTGCTGCCAATACAAAAAGTCTTGAGCTGAAAAATTTCTTCAGAAAATCTTTTATATCATAAATCAAATTTCTTTGCTCTCCTTTTCTCGTATGCTTCTAGCTTCTGGTTTACCTTAAGAAATACCAGATACAAAAGTATACTGATAACCATTGTGTATACAAATTCAGGTATGATAATTGACTTCAGATAGTACAAAAAGTTAAATCTGCCACGCAGTAAAAACATGAAAAAGTATACTACCAGATTGTAAAACAAATCGCTGCCTCCTATCAGAAGCATAGGAAGCTTTATATCGTCAGGATAGAATCTTTTCTGGAATAATCCATTGATAAAACCGATATACATATATATTAAAGCATACAGTCCTATATATTTTCCGCAAAATATGTCAATAAGCAGGCCGCAAAAGAAGCCTACCCACAGTCCTTCCTTTTTTCCACGCATAAAGCCAAAGGATGATACGGCTATAATCAACAGGTTTGGTGAGATATTGGCAAAGGAAAGAGTCTTAAACAGCGTGGTCTGTAATACAAAGCATAAAGTTATTATTATAAATAAAACAATTCTACGTCTCATGCTGCTCCTTACTTATTTTCAGTTGAATTTTCAGTCTGGCTGTCACCGGCTGTTTCTGCACTTTCGGTGTTGTCAGCTGTCTTAGTGTCACCGGTCTGCTTAAGCTGTGTTATGACCATGACATTTTCGATATGCTCAAAATCTACAACCGGTGTGATAGTTCCGGATTTTGTCAGATTGTTGGAGTTATTTTCGATTTTTGTCACATAGCCAATCAGTATGCCCTGCTGGTAACGGTCTGACACGTATGAGGTAACAACAGGATCGCCCTCTTTCACCTTGTTGTCGTCATCCTTTAACTCTGTAAAGGTAATTACCTTGTCCTCGTTCATGGTTTTTATATTGCCACTGACGGTGAGGTTGTCCTCCGTGGTGGAAACCATGCCACTGACCTTGCTGGCATCATCTATGATACAACGTACCTTGGCAAAATTATCGCCAGCATCGGTAACAATACCTACAAGTCCGCTTCCCGCAAGCACATTCATGCCTACGTCCACTCCATCCTTTTTTCCTTTGTCGATAGTAAAGGTAGAAAACCAGTTTCCGCTGTCCTTTGCTATGACACTGGCAGCGACCTTGGGATATGATGGATATTTGGCATCCAAATCCAGGAGCTGTCTGTAATTGTCAAGCTCATACTGTTCAAGTTTGGTTGTTGTGAGCTGTGTTGTAAGCTCTTCTACCTCGGCCTTGAGCTTTTTATTCTCAGCCTTGACATTTTTTAATGTGCGTATTTCTGTAACCTTATCTGAAATGTGGATTCCAAAGCTGTTTATACTTCTGCATTGGGATGAATACATATCCGGCAACAGTCTTTAAAGGACCACCGGAAATATTTAAGGTAAGGCTTAGCAGCATGGTCACAAAGCAGACTGCTGTCATAATCAACAGTGTGTATCTTGCAGGAAGCTTTTTATTGTGCTTTCTCTTTCGATTGCGAAAATTCTTACTCATATTAACCTCGGTTATTATTTTTTGATGCTGAACGGAAGTCTCTTATATTTTGAATCAGAAACTATTTGTACGAGCCCGCGTACTGCACTTTCCTCAGGACATTCTGAGCAGATGACCTTTATACCTGTAATCTGTTCAAAGAGCTGGTCAAGTCCTGCAAGCTGTGAGCCGCCTCCTGTGATATAAATGCCTGAATGGATGATATCCTTTGCAAGCTCAGGCGGAGTCTTCTCAAGAATCATTTTTATTGATGTGCATATAGACTCAAGGTTTGACTTCATAGCCTCGTAAACGATCTTTGAACCAATTTCCATCTCAATAGGCAGGCCGCTTACCACATCACGTCCCACTACGACCATACTGTCCTCTCTTCCGGAAGTGCAGAGCCTATAGTCTCCTTCAACAGCTTTGCAGTCTTTTGTCCGATTACAAGATTGAACTCCTTTCGCACAAAGGAGATAATTGACTCGTCAAGTCTGTTGCCACCGAAATGAAGCAGGTCACTAAGCACCAGCCACCGAGTGAAATAACGGATGTCTCTGTTGTGTCAGCGCCCATATCTACTATCATGACACCGGTTGGCTCGTTTACATCTATTCCAAGACCTACAGCATCAGCGATAGGCTTCTCACAGAGCATGACCTTTTTAGGCTTTGATTTGCTCTTATAGAAGAGCTCGTAGAATGCTCTTTTCTCTACATCTGTGATATCTGTCGGCACAGCGATGATGAACTCGGCATTTTTGATACGTGCCTTTGTCTTGTGCTCCAAAAAGTCAAAAATCATAGTCTGAAGCAGATTATAGTCAGCAATAACTCCCTCTACAACAGGAAATATGACGTTGATTGTCTCAGGCGCCTTTTCATACATGGCATATGCACGGTCTCCATATGCATATATCTGATTTTTGTCTATTACGGCTATTGTGTTTTTCTCAAGCATTGTCTTGCCTGTAGCCTTTGAGTATACCTTGAAATTGTTTGTTCCCAGATCAATTCCGTAAACGTTGTTGCTCATAATAATTCTACCTCGTCTTCTGTTTATATAAGTTTATTTTCATAGAAGCTATAATATTCGTTATCTCCGATTATGATATGGTCACAAAGCTCTATGGAAAAAATCCCTGAGCCCTCAATTAATCTGTCTGTGACAGCAATATCATTTCTGCTGGGAGTACAATCTCCGCTTGGATGATTGTGCAATAAAACAAGTTTTGATGCATTTTTGTCCAGGGCGGTCCTGATGATGGAGCCTACGTCCACTACAGATGAGCTTAGTGAACCCTTGGATATGAACTTGTCTCCTAAGAATCTGCTTTTTACATCAAAATAGGCACAAATGACGACTTCATTTGTGAGATGCCTCATCTGCTCCATATAGTAGTCAGCTATTGTCTGAGGATTATTCATTCTGATGCTTTGAACCTTTTTTGTCTTTGCTATGCGAAGCGACAGCTCTGCTATCGCTTTAAGCTGTATAGCTTTTATCTGCCTATCCCGGGGATACTAAGAAGCTCCTCATAGGACATCTCATAGAGATTGAGCAGATTGCCATGCCTGCCGGAAAGTATGTCCTGTGCAATATCAATCACAGTCTTGTCCCTTGTGCCGGTCTTTATAATGATGGCAAGTAAATCAGCGTCTGACAGGCTGATGCTCCAAGCGATAAAAATTTCTCATATGGTCGCTCTGAAGCCGGCAGATTTTTAATTGTTTTGTTATTATGCATTAATCCCTTTCGCTTCTCCCAGGCGATTGACAACGGATTTAAGCAAAGTTTTCAGTTAATTGTAGCACACCTAATCAAGCTTAACAAGATTTCTCTCATAAAGTTTTTGTAAAGACATCAAAATTCCAAGCTTTGCATGGTACCATGTGAGTCCTCCCTGGAAATAAACCGCATATGGCGGCTTCACAGGGCCATCGGCAGAAAGTTCAATGGATGAGCCTGCACAAATGCGCCTGCTGCCATGATGACATCACTGTCATAGCCCGGCATAGCCCATGGCTCAGGGGTCACATAGCTGTCTACAGGTGCTGCTGCCTGAATGCCCTCGCAGAAGGCTATCATGGCATCGCGGTTATTGAACTCTACAGCCTGTATGATATCGTGGCGGCTTTCAGTACCGTCAGGGACTACCTTAAAACCAAGCTTTTCATAGATTTTTGCGGCAAAGATTGCTCCCTTTAATGCTCCGCTTACGACAGTCGGTGCAAGGAAAAAGCCCTGATAAAATGACTGGATGACTCCGAGTGAAGCTCCAACCTCCTTGCCAAGTCCCGGAGATGTGAGACGGTATGCGGCATTTTCAACACATTCCTTTTTGCCGACAATATAGCCTCCGATTGGTGCCAGTCCGCCTCCCGGATTTTTGATCAGCGAGCCAACCATCATGTCCGCTCCAACCTGGATAGGCTCTGTATCCTCAACAAACTCACCGTAGCAGTTATCGACCATACAGATCACATCAGGCTTTATGCTCTTTACAAAGGCAATGAGCTCGCCTATTCTTTTGACCGAAAGTGTAGGTCTTGTAGCATAGCCCTTAGAGCGCTGGATTGTGACAAGCTTCGTTTTTTCATTGATGGCTTTCTTTATTCCGTCATAGTCAAACTCACCATCAGGCAGTAGGTCAACCTGCGCATATGTTATGCCGTACTCAGCAAGTGAGCCCTTTGAAGGCGTATGCCTATTACCTCTTCAAGTGTATCGTAAGGCTTTCCGACAGGGCTTAAAAGCTCATCACCCGGGCGCAGGTTTGACATGAGTGCAAGTGCAAGTGCATGTGTGCCACAGGTGATCTGAGGCCTTACAAGTGCATCTTCTGCGCCAAAACAGTCTGCGTACACTCTCTCAAGTGTATCCCTTCCGAGGTCATTGTAGCCGTAGCCGCTTGATGCCTGGAAGCACTCTGCGCTCACCTTGTTTTTCTGCATGGCGGCTATGACCTTAAGCTGATTATACTCAGCATTTGTGTCTATTTTGTCAAAACGCTCCTTAAGCTCCTTTTCTACAGAGGTTCCGAAATCCAAAACCTCCTTTGATATTCCAAGTGTCTCATACTGCCTGTAAATGGCTTCATTGGTATCTAACAAATTATAATCCTCTTTTCTGCTAAAATTTCTTGTATTTTATTTAATATTTTATTATTATCATATGAATATTCATTTTTTTCTATCCATATGGTATCTTTTTCTCTCCTAACCAGGTTAGCTGTCTCTTTGCAAAACGCCTTGACTCAAGTTTTACCTTGTCCACAGCCTCATCAAGTGAATATTCTCCATCGAGATATGCAAGGATTTCCTTATATCCTATGCCCTTCATGGATACCATATCGCTTGTACAGCCCATTGCCTTTAGCTTTTTCACCTCATCGACAAGTCCGTTTGAAACCATGATATCAACTCTCTTATCTATCCGCTCATAAAGCCTTTGTCTTACATCATCCAGTACAAAATAGGCAAAGCTGTATGGAGACTGCTTGGCTCTTTCAGTCTCATTGTGCTTTGAAATCGGCTCATGGCAGGTGTGATAGTATTCAATTGCCCTGATGACGCGCTTTACGTTATTCTCATGGATGCTCTCGTAGGATGCAGGGTCGATATCCTTAAGCTTTTCATGCAGTGCATGGTTTCCGTGCTCGTTAGCAAAGTCGTACAGGCTCTTTCTGTATGCCTCATCCACATCCTGCTTTTTGAAATCAATGTCATACAAAAGTGCCTGTATATAAAAGCCGGTGCCGCCGACAACTATCGGTATCTTTCCTGCTTCGTATATCTCATTAAGTGCTTTTTTTGCCATATCCTTGAAGATAAATACATTGAACTCGTCAGATGCTCAAGCTCATCTATCAGATAGTGCTTTATGCCGTCCATCTCATCGACTGTAACCTTCGCAGAGCCTATATCCATGTATTTGTATACCTGCATGGAATCCGCGGATATTATAGCACCATTTATTTTTTTTTGCAAGCTCAATCGATAGAGCTGTCTTTCCTACTGCTGTCGGTCCTGTCAGGACAATCATCGGTTTTTGTGTCATATTGCACCTCAGTCCAAATGTGTATGTTGTCATACGATACGTTTGAATTTCTTTTCTATCTCATATTTGCTCATAGAGATGATGGTTGGTCTGCCGTGTGGGCAGTTGTAAGGATTGTCGAGTGACAAAAGCTCATCTATCAGCTTATTTATCTCAGGAAGAGTAAGCTTGTCATTGCCCTTGACTGCTGCCTTGCACGACATGGATGCGACCTTTTCCGTGATGATATCAGGAGTCTGCCTGCCTGTCGCATTGGAAAAATCATCGAGCATCTCTATAACAGATCCTTCATATCTATGTTAAACAAATTATCTGGAATTGCACTGATCATGTATTCCTTGCCGCCAAAATGCTCCACCTCATAGCCAAACTGTTCTATCTGCGGCCTGTATTTCTCAAGCATCTCACATTCCCTGGCATCAAGTGTCATGACAATCGGAGGGCTTATGAGCTGTGATGTGAAATCCTTATTGGCCAGTCTTGCCATCGTTTTTTCATACAGTACCTTTTCATGGGCTGCATGCTGGTCTATGATATAAAGCTTGTCCTCAAACTCTATCAGCCAGTAGGTCTTAAAGAGCTGGCCTATGATGGAAAACTGTTTCTTGGCGCTTTCTGTAAGAAAAACCTTGTCGTAATCCCAAGTGTCTGCTGGGTGCCGGTGACAGCCTGTGCAGGTTCATACGCGGTGGAAGTTTCAGGCGTTAGTTCCACTGAATTGCCGGTGCCTGCAACAAGCGCAGATGCAGATGCTTTAGCAGTCTGCAGCTTTGATGTGTTATCTGTGAGTTGCTCATTAACAGCAGGCGCTTTTGCAGCAGGTTCTGTTGCTGCTGACGTCACGCTCTGTCCGTACACGCTCCTTGATTCCGCTGCCCTCACCTCATTGATACGCCTCTTCTCAAACGGCTCCGGTATTGGTTCCTTATACTCATGCACTATCTTTTTAGGCGCCGGCGTACTGTCTACAGGCACCTCGGGAATCATCTCCTTGTGGGATAGAATTGCATATATTGTGTCACACAATTCGACATATATCTCGTTGTTGTTGTCGAACCTAAGCTCCATCTTGGTCGGATGCACGTTGACATCCAGCTCACTAAAAAATGTAAAGTAAAGCACTGTAAACGGATACTGATGCTGCATTAGAAAGCTCTTGTAGGCCTCCTCTATTGCACGTGACAATATATTGCTCTTTACATATCTGCCGTTTATGAAATAATTCTCATAATTTCTGTTGCCCCTTGTGATAACAGGCTTTCCTATAAAGCCCTCCACCTTAAAGTATTCACATTCATGCTTCACCTCAAGCAGTGATGACGATATCTCGCGTCCGAATATATGGTATATGATATCCTTTCTGTTGCCGTTTCCGGAGGTGTGAAGCTTTGTCTGGTTATTGTTTATGAACTTAAACGATATATCAGGATGTGAAAGCGCAAGCTTTTCAACCATATCGCTTATGTAGCTGCCCTCTGTCTGTGCTGTCTTTAAAAACTTACGTCTTGCCGGAACATTATAAAACAAATCCTTTACTATGAAGGTAGTACCGTCCGGAGCACCGATTTCCTCGTTTGAAAGCTCCTTTGAGCCTTCGATCACATATCTGGTGCCGGTGAGCTCATCGTAGGTTTTTGTGATAAGCTCAACGCGGGCAACGGCCGAGATGCTTGACAGCGCCTCACCTCTGAAGCCGAGAGACTTTACAGTAAGTAAATCCTCTGCCGAGCGGATTTTACTCGTGCTGTGACGGTAAAATGCAACTGCAACCTGGTCTCTTTCAATTCCGCAGCCGTTGTCGGTGATACGGATGAATGAGATTCCGCCCTCCTTTATCTCCACAGTGATGGCTGTGGAGCCTGCATCTATGGCATTTTCCACCAGCTCTTTAACCACGGAGCACGGACGCTCAACAACCTCTCCTGCAGCTATTTTATCTATTGTTTCCTGATTTAATATGGCAATATTTGGCATTTTAATCCTTTCTACCAGCGGTTTTTAACCTTGTTCTGGAGCTGATACAGCTTGTTTAACGCATCAAGTGGTGTCATGTTGCCTATGTCTATGCTTCGAAGCTCGTCAATTATATCATCATCCTTCACTGTGTCGAAAAGCGAAATCTGTGTCATATCAACCTCGTCAAGATGCTCCTTTTTATGCTTGCGGCCATTGTCAACAGATATGTTTTTTACAGTATCTGTGATATCATTTGCAAGAAGCTGCTCTGCGATTTCCTTGGCACGCTCTATGACTGAATCAGGCAGCCCTGCAAGCTTTGCTACCTGTATGCCGTAGCTTCTGTCAGCTCCGCCCTTTACGATTTTTCTTAGGAATACTATATCATCGCCCTTTTCCTTTACAGCGATGCAGTAGTTGTTTACACTGTCAAGCTTGCCCTCAAGCTCGGTGAGCTCGTGATAATGCGTTGCAAAAAGCGTCTTTGCTCCGAGGAGCTTTGGATTGCTTATATGCTCTACAACTGCCCAGGCGATGCTTAGTCCGTCAAATGTGCTCGTGCCTCGTCCAATCTCATCGAGAATGAGCAGGGATTTTGCGGTTGCATTTCTTAGTATATTTGCCACCTCGTTCATCTCAACCATAAATGTACTTTGTCCGCTTGCAAGGTCGTCAGATGCACCGACTCGCGTGAAGATACGGTCTACAATACCGATATTTGCAGTTTGTGCAGGTACAAAGCTTCCAATCTGTGCCATGAGAACGATAAGTGCTGTCTGTCTCATGTAGGTGGATTTACCGGCCATGTTTGGTCCAGTGATGATTGAGATTCTGTTTTTGTGCTGATCCAGATATGTATCATTTTCTATAAACATGTCATTTGTAATCATTTTTTCAACTACAGGATGACGTCCGTTTTTTATGTCTATTATCCCACTTTCATTTATCTTTGGCTTGCAGTAATTATTCTGACTGGCAACAAGAGCAAGCGAAGCAAAAACATCAATCTGTGCTATAGCTCTGGCTGTTTTCTGAATCCTTGAAACATTGTCGGAAATCTGTTTTCTTACATCACGAAACAGCTCATACTCAAGTGATGTGAGCCTGTCTTCAGCTCCAAGAATGGTATCCTCAAGCTCCTTAAGCTCCGGTGTTATGTAGCGCTCTGCATTGGTGAGTGTCTGTTTTCTCACATAATAATCAGGAACTAAATCCTTGAAGGAGTTTGTGACCTCAAGGTAATATCCAAATACCTTGTTATACTTGATTCTTAAGTTTTTGATGCCTGTTTTTTCACGCTCATCGGCTTCAAGCTCTGCAAGCCATGTCTTTCCCTTGGTTTTTGCGTCTCGAAGACGGTCAACCTCCTCGTTGTAGCCTGCTTTTATGATGTCTCCGTCGCGCTGTGAGATAGGCGGCTCATCCTCAATGGATGAAAGTAAAAGCTCATATATATCCTTAAGCTCGTCGAACTCTTTGTTAATCTCATCGGTAAGCTCACACGGTATGTCTGAAAGCTGCTGCTTTATTGGGGGAAGCATTTTTAAAGAATCCCTGAAGGCAATAAGGTCGCGCGGATTGGCTGACTGGTAGGTGATTCTTGTGATGAGACGCTCAAGGTCATAAATAGGATTAAGGTATTCCCTGATTTCATCTCTTGTTATTTCGTTTGCATTAAGTGCTTCGATAAGCTTCTGGCGCTTTATTATCTCTGACTTTTCGATAAGAGGCTGCTCGACATAGGTGCGAAGCAGTCTTGCTCCCATAGCCGTGCGTGTCTTGTCGAGTACCCAAAGCAGTGAGCCTCTCTTTTGCTTTTCACGAAGGGTGTCTACAAGCTCCAAATTACGTCTTGATGAGCTGTCTATTATCATATATTTGCCTATTGAGTACGGATGAAGCTCAAGTATATTGTCGAGCGAGTTCATCTGCGTTTCATAAAGGTACTTTAACAGCGCCGGCAGCTATGACTCCACTCTCATAATCCTCAAGCCCCAGAGCATTTATTGTCTGTACGTGGAAATGTGAAAGCAGTGTCTCATTTGCGAGACCATCAGAAAAATACCATGAGTCGAGTGCTGAAACAGTAATTGATAATCTGTTTTTCATATCGTCAACATCTATTCCGCTCATGTAGAAGGCTTCATTACATATGATTTCCGATGGATTAAATCTGCTCACCTCATCTAACAGCTTTCTTTCCGCATCCACCTCTGTCGTAAAAAAATCACCTGTTGTGACATCACAGGTCGCTATGCCGTATTTGTCCTCAGTGTATACAATCGACATTATGTAATTGTTTTTTGCCTCATCTAAAGAAGCCATATCAGTGTTTGTGCCAGGTGTCACAACACGGATTACCTCTCGCTTAACGATTCCCTTTGCCTGCTTTGGATCTTCCATCTGTTCACAGATAGCTACCTTGTGACCGTTTGATACGAGTCTGTTGATATATGAGTCTGCCGCGTGAAACGGTACTCCACACATAGGAGCTCTTTCTTCAAGTCCGCAGTTTTTGCCGGTGAGCGTAAGCTCAAGCTCCTTTGAAACCATTATCGCATCGTCAAAAAACATCTCATAGAAGTCTCCTAAGCGATAAAATAAAATACAATCCTTATATTGTTCTTTTGTCTGCAGATAATGCTGCATCATTGGTGATACTTCTGCCACGAATATTTCCTCTCTTTACGTGTATAAATATTATTCATGTGTATAAATATTATTTAAAATCCGGCCTATATTTTTTAATAATTGCTTCTGCGACCTTTATGCCGTCGATTGCCGCAGATGTAATGCCTCCTGCATAGCCTGCGCCCTCTCCGCAAGGGTATACACCCGAGATGTTGCTCTCAAAGGATTCATCTCTTTTTATGCGAAGCGGAGAAGATGTGCGTGTCTCCATACCGGACAAAATAGCATCTTTTCTGTCAAAGCCATGTATCAGATGGCCAAAATGTTCCATTCCAAGCTTGAACGACTGCTCCATGTCAGCGTTCATCAGTCCATTCAGCTTTGCAAAGATGGTGTTTCCCTTTGTACAAGAGCCAAAATCACCGTATGCTGTTGTTAATCTGTCATCACAGAAATCACCGAAAAGCTGCTGTGGTATTAAACCATTGCCTCGCTTATAATTTTCTGTTTCAAGCTTTTCCTGATATCTCACTCCGGCGAGGGCATCATCTGCTCCGAAATCCTTCGGCGAAACAGATACTATGATGGCACTGTTCGCATTTTTGCTGTTTCTGTCGTGATAGCTCATGCCGTTAACCACCGTGTGATTTTCAGTTGACGATGAGTTGACCACATATCCTCCCGGACACATGCAGAATGAATAGACTCCTCTGCCATTCGGAAAATTGGATGTGACCTTGTATGGGCTTGGCGGAAGTATAATTTTCTTTTGAATACCGTACTGTGATTCATCTATCATGCGCTGCGGATGCTCAACGCGAAAGCCGACTGCAAAGCTCTTGCACTCCATATCAAAGCCTTTGTTGTAAAGCATATCAAATGTATCTCTGGCGCTGTGTCCGAGTGCCAGAACGCATACATCTGTCTTTATCTCACTATTACTGTTACTGTCAGAATCCGTGTAAACACTTAATAGCTTTTGGGAAACTATGTCAAGATTGTTTACACAGGTGTCAAATACAAATGTAACTCCTTTGTCAACCAAAAACTCACGCATGTTGACAATTACTTCTGAAAGCACATCAGTACCAATATGTGGCTTGTTGTCATAAAGTATGGACGGATCTGCCCAAAGCGCACAAATGTCTCAAGCACAAGACGATTTCTGCCCGAAGGATCCTTTACGGATGTATTCAGCTTGCCGTCTGAAAAGGTTCCGGCACCGCCCTCACCAAACTGTACATTGCTTTTGGGATTAAGTATGCCGCTCTCCCAGAATTTTTGTACATCGCAGGTTCTTTTCTCAACCCGACTGCCACGCTCGATAACTATCGGGCGAAAACCTGCCTCTGCCAATATATATGCACAAAACAGCCCGGCAGGTCCTGCCCCTGCAATAACAGGGCGCCTGTCAAGCGATATATTTCCGTGCACAGGTATCCGGTATTCTTTTTCTTTGTAAATGAGCACAGATGAACTGTTTGCTCTTTTTACAATTGCTTCTTCGCTATTTTTTGTATCATCTAGCTCTACAGCAACGGAATATGTATAGAACAGCTCAGGTTTTTTACGCGCGTCAAGTGATTTCTTTAATATCCGGTATGTAAAGCCTGTCTTGGCATTGAGCTTAAGCATTTTTATTATTTTCTTTTTTAATGCCTCATCACTGTGCGTGACGGGGAGCTTTATCTGGTTAATTTTAATCATTTACTGCATTTCTCCTGCTATATATCCACTTGTCCATGCCCACTGCAGATTGTAGCCACCGCATATGCCGTCCACATCAAGCAGCTCGCCGCAAAAGTAAAGCCCCGGATGGATTTTGGACTCCAATGTACGTACATCTATTTCCTTTGTACATATGCCGCCTGCACACACCTGTGCAAATTCGGCTCCTCTTGGCCTTTTTACCGAAACGGCTGTATGCTTTATTGAGCGGGTGAGACTTTTACAATCATCATCTGTCAACAGCCTTCCCTTTTTGTCAGGAGATACTCCTGATTTGTGTATCAGTCAAGAAGAAGCTTATTGTTTAAAAGTCCGTTAAGCATCTCATTTAACGAGCGGTTGTCTGCCGTTGTACTGCTTCTGTCCTTTATGTATCCATTAAGCTCATCATCACTAAAAGCTGGCAAAAAGTCAATTATCACTTCGACCCTTTGATCTTTATCGAGGCTCTTGACATAAGACTTGAAATCTGAAAAACCGGGATGCCTGAGATGCCATAGTCAGCTAACTGCAGCTCCCCTGTATTTTGCTCTGTCATTTGACCGTCTATCACGGAAGCGACGGTAGCATCGCACCTGACGCCTGTGATTTTTTTGAAATTAAGACCATCACAGCTAAAGCCGCAAAGCGCGGGTAATGGCTTTTGGATATGATGTCCGAGAGCTTCTATCTGTCGAAACAGGCTTCCGTCACTTCCAAGCTTTGGGGAAGCCGTAAGGCACACGCTATGATAAGCCTTTTGGACTTAAAGCTGCCCTTGTCTGTTTGGATGCAGTAACCGGTCCGGTCATCTGTCTTCTTATTAGTTGCCGGATTAGCAGCAGACTTTGTGTCTTTAGCCATAATCCCTGTAGTCTTAATTTCTGTAATACTTATGCCTGTTTTCACATCCACATGAAGTCTCATAAGCTCCATGCGAAAGGCTGCCACAACAGATGCAGCCTGCCTTGAATTTGGATAAATGTAGCCTGCATTGTCATATGCAGGTATTCCAAGTTCTTTAAAAAAACGTATTGTGTCTGCATAATTAAATTGTGACAACCCGTTTTTAATCAGCGCTTTACTGCCGTGAAACTTATTTACGGACATATCAGTGTTTGTGAAATTACATCTGCCGTTTCCTGTTGCAAGTATTTTCTTTCCTATATCATCCTTGTGCTCTAAAAGTGCCACGCGTGCTCCCTTTGATGCAGCAGTTGCTGCCGCCATGAGCCCGGATGCACCGGCACCTATTATAATTAAATCGTACATATTCTTTCCCCTAACTGATTTATTTTAACATTAACTCGAATAGCTTTCAAGAAAATCGTACAAATCAGTTTCGTTAAAAAAGTAGAGTCCATTTGTAACCTTATTTTTTGCTTCATCGGGCAGTTCTTCAAAATACACGCCTGTATCAAAGTATTTTTCACTTGCAGTGCCGTTGTATACAGACAGCATTCCGGAGTCATTTTTGATGCAGTATTTTGCATTCTTAGCCTCATTTGATGTCAGAAGGCTTTCTTTTTCATTTTTTTCTTCTTTATCATTTTCATTGCTTTGTGCAATTATCGCAGCCTTGTCTGCTGCTCTTTGCGTATTGATTTTTTCTATCATAACAAGTGCAAGAAGAATTACAACAATAGTTAAAAAACAGATACTGATTTTGCTTTTCATATTATCACCTCAAAATCAGTATCTGTAAATTTTTGTTATTTATTCAATTTTATAATAAATGACATTTTTTTGCCCCTTTTATGATAAGTGTGCCCTTTGGAAAATGTCTAAGCTCATCCTCAGTCAGTCCCTTGAGCAAAAGCAGCGCAACTGCATATGAGATAACCGCAATGATTGCAGCAAGAATGAAGGCGATAATCTCAATATGACAGGCCTTGTAAAGCATAAAGTATACTATATACGAAATAACTCCCATTATGAGCGAGCTGATGGCCGGTATGATAAAGGTCTTTTTTATTTCCTGCTTAAAGCCGCTGTACTTCTTTAAAGCCATGCTGTTCATAAAGCACATGAGCAATGCAAAAAACGTATTGGCAAGCACAACTGCATGTATATTGAGCCTGAATATGAGCATAAGCAGTATGAGTACTATGACATGCGCTACAATGGATATCGCAGCGTTGATTACCGGAACTTTGAGCCTGTCAATTCCCTGCAGCAGTCCGTTGGACAGAGTGGAAAGCGAGTAAAATACTACCGCAACCGCACCGACATACATCATAAGTGATGCATCAGCATTTGTTGCACGGGTGCTTGAGAACAGTATATTAAATATTGGTAGTCCAAACACGGCAAGCCCTACTGCACATGGGAATGCGACAACCATGATAAAGCGTGTGGAAAGATTAATCTGTCCTCTCACTGCCTCCATATCGTCCCTGTGATATGCGCCTGTAAGCACCGGCACAAAGGATGCTGCCATAGCTGATGCTATGGATATAGGCACATTGATTAAAAGCTTGTACTTTCCGGTGTATACACCCCACCATACGTCTATATCATTCTGAGTGTATCCCTGAAGCAGTGCAACCTGCTTGAAAATACCCTGGTCGATAATACCACTGATATTGTATATAGTAGTACTTAAAAGCACCGGAATAACCGTAATTACAAGAATCTTCATGGTGTAGCCAAATGAGCTTACCCTGACATTTCGTTCTCTTTTCATCTGCCTCTTGAACACCTTCATATAGATGGCAAAGATAAATACCACAAATAAAAGTGCTGCTACAGAGCCAAGAACTGTTCCAAGTGTACCGCCTGCTGCACCGTAGGCAGCGGCATAGTGCTCCTTGTCACCAAGCACTGCGCCAATCCTTGTACCTGTACGGTATAGCACGTAGGCCGCCCATACACTGACTATGGCATTTACTATCTGCTCTATTATCTGTGATACGGCACTTGGCATCATAGTACCCAGTCCCTGGAAAAAGCCTCTGATGACGCCAAGCACTGCAACTACCAAAAGCCCCGGAGCCAGTACTCTTAAGGCAAAAATACTGTATGGTGTGTTAAGAAGCGTCGTCGCAAAAAAATTGCCACCGAAAAACAGTATGAGTGCAACCGTTGTGCCACTGATGGTTGCAAAAAGCAGAGCACACTTCAGTATCTGATACGTCGCAGTCCGCCTCTTTTTTGCCATCTGGCTGAAACCATCTTTGATACGGCAAGTGGTAAGCTGTATGATGATATAATCAGCATGACATTATATATTTCAAAAGCTGTGGAATAATAGCCGATTCCGATATCGCCCAATATACGCTGCATCGGTATGCGATATATGAGTCCTATTATTCTGCTTATGATAGATGCTACGGCAAGTATGGAGCCCTGTACTAAGGCATTACTTGCCCCATTGTTTTTTTTAGACATTTATAAAATCCTCTATTTCAATTGATAACCAGCTTAAATATTAGCGTGTTATACCTAAAGCGTCAAGTATTTTTCTCTGGTGCTCTTCCATTACGGCCGCCTCATCAGCCTCCATGTGGTCATATCCGAACAGATGAAGCATGCTGTGTGTAATCAGAAAGGCAAACTCTCTTTTTTCGCTGTGTCCGTATTCTATGGCCTGCTCCTTTACTTTGTCGACGGATATGATAATGTCACCTAGCATGACCTCTCCTGTATCAGGATTGAAATCATCCTCATTTTCATCTGAAAGGAAAGAAAAATCTCCGGGTGTTTCATATGAAAGCATCGGAAAAGATAATACATCTGTGGGCCTGTCTATCTGTCTGTACTCCTTATTGATGGCATGTATCCCTTCATTGTCTGTCAGTGTCAAATTAACCTCCGCCTCATACGGAAAGCTCTCGTGCTCAAGTGAAGCAGAAACAACAGCTTCTGCGACCTTTTCATAATCAAAATTAAAATTGCATTCTACTTCTTTTTTGATAAAAAAACTCATTTAAGCAGCTCCTCCTTTGTAAGATAGTCTCGTATTTTTAAAAAGTGATTCATGGAAAGCCCTGATTCATCATACATTCCTGAGCTTGACAGCTCATTTAATGTCTGGATAATAAGTATCTCGTGATTCCATTCACTGTCTGCCACATCGTTTTTGATATGATCAAGCCTTACTATTAAAGCATCGACCATATGGATGAGTGCGGATTCAGGGGTCTGTGGGTGTCTTAGCTTGCCATAGTACTCATAGAGTATATTGGTCAGCTTTTCAGGAAAATGCATGGCTAATGCCTGTTCCACTCCTTCCATGACGCTTTTATGCCTCTGCCACTGCCCTATGCGGTAATAAAAACCTCCTGCTGCACATAGCGCTGTGTCCAGTCCTGCAGCCTTTGCAGCCTTTATGCAATCGTCGATACGAAATTGCCATGATTGTATTCAGAGAAATTGTGCTTTTTAAGCTGCTTTACAGCAGGAAAATCCTCCTCTATTATTTCTATAAGCCTGTCATTTGTTTCATCAGTGCTAAGTGGCTTAAATACCCTGGCACAAATGATGCCGATAAGCGAAACAATCATACCGCTTACAGCTCCGGCAATAATAATAGAAACAGAAAACTCCTTTGTTGACATATAATAGAATATGCCCGGTGTCACAATGCTCATACTGATTGTGATCAGATATATACATATCTGAAGCTTGTCCTCCTTTAGCATCTTTGCAAGGATAGCACCTGTGATTACAAGAAGCAGCTCACATACGAGCTCAAAGCAGTCGCCGGATACAGTGATTGAAAGCAATATACAAAAATAAGTACCGCTTATAAAAGCCAGAAACTCATTGCCAATCAGACAAAGCAATATAGGAAAAATCATCACCGGCCTGCTGTACAGTGGCATAAAACCGCTTATGATACACACTACAGAGCAAACGATAAACGCAAACGTAAACCTAAGATAATCAGTTCTTGAGTTGTTCGACAGCTGCAGTGTGTTCCGCTCGTACTCAAGCTCAAATAAAAGCAGCATATAAAATATGATATCTAAAAAACCCATGCATATCCACTCATCCGGATATACATCACCAAGCAGACACAGCACAAATGAAAGAGCTAAGATTGATATAAAAATTGATATTAGTGATACAACCCTTCTCAATTGCTCTTCCTCTGCTTTCTTGCAGTCTTTGCAGTCTGCTTATTTTCATAATCATCATATGCCTGAACAATTTTTTGTACAAGCGGATGACGCACGACATCCTTGCTTGTCAGATTGCATATGCCTATATCATCTATGTTTTTAAGCACCTAAGTGCCACATCAAGCCCTGATTTTGCTCCCGGTGCAAGATCCTTTTGTGTCGCATCACCTGTCACGACAACCTTTGAGCCAAAGCCGATTCGTGTAAGAAACATCTTCATCTGTGCAGGAGTTGTATTCTGTGCCTCATCAAGTATGATAAATGCATTGTCAAGTGTACGGCCTCTCATGTACGCAAGAGGAGCCACCTCAATAAGGCCCTTTTCCATGTTGCGCTGGAAGCTCTCAGCTCCCATTATCTGATAAAGAGCATCGTACAACGGTCTCAAATATGGGTCAATCTTGCTCTGCAGATCTCCCGGCAGAAAGCCAAGCTTCTCGCCTGCTTCAATCGCAGGACGTGTCAGGATAATACGGCCCACCTGCTCATTTTTAAAAGCTGTTATAGCCATTGCCATGGCAAGATAGGTCTTTCCTGTTCCGGCAGGACCATGCCAAACACAATCATCTTTTTCCTGATTGCATCGACATATTCCTTCTGTCCTATGGTTTTTGGCTTTACGGCTTGCCATTTATTGTGTGACAAATGATATCCTTGTCAATCTCAACAATCTCACTGCCTCTATGCTCCTCTAAAAGTGCAAGTGCATAGTTTACGTTCTGCTCTGTAATGACGTTGCCTCTCTCAGCCAGCGCAATGAGCTGTTCGAACACCTCTTTTGCCCCATCAATATTTCCCTGCGCTCCGATAATCTTTAAGGATCATCTCTTAAGACAAGCGTTACGTGCAGTGTGCGCTCTATTTTCTTGGCGAATGCATCAAACTGTCCAAAGACGTTTGGTATATATTCGCCCGGTATTTTTATAGATACTTCATTTAAACTCATTAGCTCATGTGCCTTTCAATCAAAATATTTTCCATTATAACATAAAAATAAGATTTGTCATAATTTACCTATAATTAATTCCCTCTGATATATCAATTTTCATGGTATTTTTTTCTATGTATATACTGCACCACGTGATATCGGGATATTTTTCCTCAAGCTTTTTTTCAAGGAGGCTGTAATCTGCTCTCTTGTGGCTGCCTATTGTTACATTTTCACTCTCCATAAAGGAGATGACCGACTCATCATACGTGAAACGGTTTCCTTCAGGCACAATGTGCCAGATTCTTGTGCAGATGAGTGCGTGTATACAAAAAACGCCGGTAATTGCAGCCGTAATAATACGTATTTTATATAGAAATGCTCTTATAGCAAAGTATCCCTGTCTTTTTACCACGAGAAGCCTTGTATGCGTCTTTTTCAGGTGCGGCTTCATTAGAAAAATATCTTCTGTACTGCAGCAGGCCTCATATTCCTTTGGACTTACATATTTAAGGTTCCATATTTTTATATGGTTTGCCGTGCACAGATTTATGAAGCGCCTGATATTGCAGCCTGTTAGCCTTACTGTTGCATAAGCTTTAATACTCATATATAACACCCTTTAAATGACCGGCTATTATTATTAAATCCTTTGTAAATTCCTTTATTTCAAGGCGGCTGCCGGATATTTTTATGTACTGTCTGCTGCCCTTACAGTTACGGCCTTGTCCGAAAATGACAGAATACCCTTGTGGTTTTCTATAGTCAATTCATTATAACCATATGCTGTTACAATTGGAAGCCCTAGCACTATGTCCTTTGGAAGCTCGAACGAATCAGTTACTTTTTGCATCTTCATATATTAACATATGTTTATTTAGCTGAATTATGCCGGTTATTTGTGGTACGGCTCATTATTGCTGATGCGAAACGACCTGTAAATCTGCTCCAGTAAAATTACGCGCATGAGCTGATGGGGGAATGTCATTTTAGAAAATGAAAGCTTATAGTCAGCGCACTTCAATACATCATCGGACAGCCCCAGAGAGCCTCCTATTACAAAAACAAGATGACTTTTGCCGCCTGTCATAAGCTTATCCATCTTCTGTGACAGCTCAACCGAATCAAGCTGTTTTCCATCTATCGCCAGACAAAATACATATGCATCGTCTTTTATATTTTTAAGAAGCCTCTCACCTTCTTTATTTTTTACGATGTCTATCTCTGTCTGTGTGGCCTGTTCGCTTGTCTTTTCATCGGAAACCTCAATGATTTCAAGTTTACAGTAACGGCTTAGGCGCTTTGAGTACTCAGCAATCGCATCTCTGTAAAATTTTTCTTTAACTTTTCCTACACATAATATTGTAATTTTCATCGTTTCATTATAACATATAACTATAATTAAACAATATGGAGGCCGTATGAAAATATACGTTGATGAACAAAAACGATACGAGGATACAAAAGCAACCGGACAGTGCTTCACCGGAGTCGGTGCGATAGGGCTTATTGCTATTGTGCTGCTTGATACAGGAGTTATAAAGCTTGCCGCTTTAGACTCGGTAAACAAGCTCATGGTTTCTATCGTAATGGGGCTTGTTTTCTTGATATTTTTTATCATAGGAATGAAGTCATTTATGGAGCTTAGGGACATTTCAAAAAAAATTGATCTGAATAATTCCCTCGAAAAGGAAATCATGGAATACGTGACCGTCACTCATAAGGACGAGCTTATGACTTTAGCGTCATCGGGTGAAAAAGGAGATGCCTGCTCAGGTGATTTATACTACAAAAGAGCTGAGCTTATCACATCAGTCATTACTGAAAAATACAGCCTGCTTGAGGAAAGCTTCCTCGATCATATGGTTGAAGAAATTTATTCTAAAATTTATAGTGATATTGTCGAAGAATAGTGCTATAATAATAACAATTTATTTTTTATGAGGTGAACAAAATGAAAGAACTGCAAGATCGAATTCTCAAGGATGGCCAGGTAATTGGCACAAACATCTTAAAGGTCAACAAATTTATCAACCATCAGGTAGATCCTGTGCTTATGGAGCACATCGGTGAGGATTTCGCAAATCACTTTGCCGATAAGGGAATCACAAAGGTTGTCACAATAGAGAGCTCAGGAATTGCTCCTGCACTTATGGCAGCAGCCAAGATGAATGTACCGCTTGTTATTTTAAAGAAGCAGCCTTCAAAGACATTACATAATGATTTATATCAGACACAGGTTACTTCATTTACAACAGAGAAGAGCTATGAGCTTACACTCTCACGCGATGTAATCTCAGAGGATGACAATATTCTTTTGATTGATGATTTCATGGCTGACGGAGAGGCTGCTACAGGTGCCATCAGACTTCTTCGTATGGCTCACGCTACAGTTGCCGGTATAGGAATCCTTATTGAGAAGTCATTCCAGCCTGGCAGAAGAAAGATCAACGAGCAGGGCTATGAGGTTTACTCACTTGCACGTATCAAGTACATGGATGAGTATCAGATAGATTTTATTGAAGAAAATTAAAATAAGAATTAATATTTAAAATCAATACATATTATACACAAAATCCACTACCCTATTTACAGATTTATGAGACTGTCAATGAGTAGTGGATTTTTATTATTGTTAAAGTATATGTTTTATGTTAAACTGCCGGATTATGCTCCGAAATCGAAAAGTGAAAGCTGGTTTGACTCCGGCAGTGAACCAAGCAGTCCCAAATCTGACATGAGGTCTACGGCTGTTCGCGATACATGAGTTCTCTCCCTGAAATCATCCTTTGAGAGGAATGGTCCGTCCTTTGCCGCTTCCGAAATATAAATAGCGGCATTGTCGCCTAGTCCGTCAATACTGTTTATGGCCGGCATGAGCTTACCGTCAATTATCTGGAAACGGTTAGGGTGAGCCCTGTATATATCAAGAGGCATGAAATCAAAGCCTCTGGCATACATTTCCTGTACGATACGCATGTCCTTAAATACATCCTGCTCCTTGTTTGACAGCGTGTCTTTTCTTTTCTTATAGTCCTTCATGTAGTTTTCGAGTCGGTCCTTTCCCTGACACATAAGCTCATATGAAAAGCCTGTGGCACGGATTGAAAAGTATGCTGCGTAGTATGCAAGCGGATAGAAAACCTTACAGTAGGCAATTCTCCATGCCATCATAACGTATGCCGCAGCATGGGCTTTAGGAAACATGTACTTGATTTTCTCGCATGACCAGATATACCAGTCAGGCACACCGTGTGCCTTCATATCCTCCTTCCACTGTGGCCACTGAGGGCATTTGCCCTTGGCAATAATGCCCTTTCGCACTTTCTCCATGATGTTGAAGGCTTCCTCAGATTCAAGTCCCATGGAAATCAGATATGTCATAATATCATCTCTGGTACAGATACAGGTTGAAATGGTAGCTGTGCCTTCCTCGATAAGAGTCTGTGCATTGCCAAGCCATACGTCGGTACCGTGTGATAATCCGGCGATACGAATGAGGTCAGAAAACTCCTTTGGCTTTGTATCAAGGAGCATGCCCATGGCAAAATCGGTACCAAACTCCGGTATACCTAAAGCTCCAAGCGGACATCCATCGATATCCTCAGGCTCTATGCCCAAAGCGGAGGTGTTCTGAAACAGTGACATGACAGCCTTGTCGTCAAGCGGAATCTTTGTTGGGTCAACACCTGTCAGATCCTGCAGCATACGAATCATGGTAGGATCATCGTGTCCAAGTATATCGAGCTTTAACAGGTTGTGGTCGATTGAATGGTAGTCAAAATGCGTTGTCGTGATGTCAACGGTCATATCATTCGCAGGATGCTGTACAGGAGTAAAGGTATTAATCTCCTCACCCATCGGCAGCACAACTATACCACCCGGATGCTGTCCCGTAGTACGTCGAACACCGACACAGCCCTGCACTATCCTGTCTATCTCGCAATTTCGCTTTCTGATACCGCGCTCCTCATAATAGTTTTTAATGTATCCAAATGCGGTCTTGTCAGCAAGTGTACCTATGGTTCCGGCTTTAAAGGTCTGGCCCTCTCCGAAAATAACCTCGGTATATTTGTGTGCCTTTGACTGGTACTCACCGGAGAAGTTCAGATCGATATCCGGCTCCTTGTTTCCCTTGAAACCGAGGAAGGTTTCAAACGGAATATCAAAACCCTCCTTGCTTAAAGGTCTGCCGCACTTTGGACAGAGCTTATCCGGCATATCACAGCCACCACGGCCTGAAAATGCCTGTACCTCTGGTGAATCAAAATCACTGTATTTGCAGTGTGTACACAAATAGTGAGCATGCAGCGGATTAACCTCTGTGATACCTGACATGGTTGCAACAAACGAGCTTCCTACGGAGCCTCGCGAGCCAACCAGATAGCCATCCTCATTTGATTTCCACACAAGCTTCTGTGCGATGATGTACATTACGGCATAGCCGTTTGAAATAATAGAGTTGAGCTCTCTGTCAAGCCTTTCCTTAACTATAGGCGGCAGCGGATCTCCGTACATCCTGTTTGCCTTGTTATAGCAGATTTCACGAAGCATGCCGTCAGAGTTTTCGATAACCGGCGGACATTTATCAGGTCTGACCGGTGAGATACGCTCACACATGTCTGCTATCTTATTGGTATTGGTGATGACTACCTCCTCAGCCTTTTTGCTTCCGAGATATTCAAACTCCTTTAGCATTTCCTCTGTGGTCCTTAAGTAAAGCGGAGCCTGCTCATCTGCATCCTTAAAGCTTACCGGCCATGATAATACGACGGTATATCTCGTCCTCGGGATTTAAGAAATGTACGTCACAGGTTGCAACAACCAGCTTTCCAAATTCCTCTCCAAGCTTTACGATTCGCTTATTTATATCGATAAGGTCATCGTTTGAAGCAATATCGGAATCCTCGTCACGTATCATAAATGCGTTGTTGCCAAGAGGCTGTATCTCCAGGTAATCATAGAAATTCACAAGTCTTGTGATTTCCTCCTGTGGTCTTCCGTTTAAAATAGCCCTGTAAAGTTCTCCTGCCTCACAGGCTGAGCCTATTAAAAGCCCATCACGATACTTGTTAAACTCTGATTTTGGTATTCTCGGTCTCTTATTATAATACTTGATGTGTGACAGCGAGATAAGCCTGTAGAGATTGGTACGCCCCTGGTCACAGGTTGCAAGAATGATGGCATGGTATGTAGGCATCTTCCTTATCATCTCAACAGATGATTTTGCCAGGGCATTTACCTCATCTAAGCCTGATATGCCCCTGTCCTTTAGCTTTTCTATGAATTTGACAAATATCTCTGCGGTACATGCGGCATCATCCACCGCTCTGTGATGATGGTCAAGCGAGATGTTTAGAGCCTTGGCCACTGTATCCAGCTTAAATCTGTTTAACTGTGGCAGAAGCACTCTCGCAAGAGCCACCGTGTCCACTATAGTAGGATTACACTCCATGCCAAGCAGCGCGCAGTTTCGCTTTATAAAGCTCATATCAAAGTCAGCGTTGTGGGCGACCATGATGCAGTCCTTGCAAAACTCCATAAACTGTGGCAGTATGACATCCACTGTTGGCGATGTGATAACCATATCATCCCTTATCGAGGTGAGCTCCTCAATCCTGAATGGAATAGGTACCTCAGGTTTATAAATGTGGAATAGCGGTCTACAATCTCGCCACCGATGACCTTCACCGCACCTATTTCTATGATTTTATTCTTTTCCGGAGAAAAGCCTGTTGTCTCTATATCAAATACCACGTATTTGTCATCCAGCGACTGACCGGCTGCATTCTCCACAATATCCTTTGTATCATCGACCAGATATGCTTCCACACCGTAAATGACCTTGAATTTATCATCCACAGTATGGTTAGCATCAGGGAATGCCTGCACATCACCGTGGTCTGTAATAGCAATGGCCTTGTGCCCCCAGCGCATGGCACACTTCACAATATCCTTTACGTCAGACACGCCATCCATGTCACTCATCTTGGTGTGACAGTGAAGCTCAACACGTTTTTCGGCAGCAGTATCCTCTCTCTTTGAGGTAAAGTCAGGTATTTTTTTAAGCCCGACTATTGAGGTTATTGACAAATCACTGTCATATTTATCTACAGTCACAACTCCCTTTGCCTTAACAAAGTTGCCCGGGGCAATATATGCAAGAATATCTGCTACGTCATCATTTCTGGCAAAAAGCTTGAGCATGATGGTGTCTGTGAAATCAGTGACCGCAAACATAATGATGGTCTTTTCGTTTCTGATTTCACGAGATTCAACCGTAAGGATCTTGCCCTTTATTGTAACCTCACCGATAGGACCGTCAATCTTTTCAATGGACATCTCTTCATCATCAAAGCTTCTTCCGTACACGATATCAGGGTCATTATCATATTTACGTCTGAAATCTCCCTTGCGCTCGAACTTTTTCTCGAACTTCTTTTCAAACTTCTTCTCAGGCTTTTTATCAGTGCCGGCCGAATTATTCCTTGAATTGCTGTCAGAGTCTGTTTTTGCCTCTTTTTTCCTGTTTGAAACTTTAGTTGCCTCAGTTTTACTATCATTTATTGTACCGGATGCATTATCACTGCCTCCTACAAACATTGCACCGTCATCGACAGCCACTTTAGCATCTTCATCACCGTTATCTTTTGCCATGGCAAATTTAGTGCGGGCGACAATATTTTGCACTTCCTGCTCAATCTGCTTGTCAGCATTCTGACGGTATTTGCTGATTTTTGGTTTTTCGTACTGCAGATTAACGATAAAATCCATCCCACAGCGCTCGCAGAACACCTTCTCAAGAAATTCTATGACCGTATTGCCTCTGGTCTTTGCGATTATTGTCTCCTCGAGTGTGACTGTGACATGTGTATCATCGGTAAAGCTCCACTTTGAGGTGCGCAGCAGATTGTACAAAAGCACACTGTGACTGTTTATTTCGTCAAGAATACTGTCAAAATAGACATCAAAAAGAGTCTTCGGTGTGTACTGCGAAGACAACTCGTAAGACTCTATAATTTTTACTGTAATATCTTTACTTTTAAATATCTGTTTTTTTATGCTTTCCTCAAGCTTCCAGATATTTTTTTTTGAAAATAAGGCGTTTTGCTTTTACATATATTTTGTAAAAATCTCTTGCATGGTTTACGGAAATTCTGGTGACATCAGCATTCTCCAGCAGATTCTCCATATCTTTGTCCAGCTTAAGTGTAGGGAAAACTTCCTTAAATGTCTTTGTCAAAATTATTCACCCCAATGGTCAAGCTCATATTTCAATGCGCCCAAAAGCTCGCTCTCAGGCACCTTTTTAAATACCTCACCGTGCTTTATGATAAGACCCTCGCCGATTCCTCCGGCCACGCCAAGATCTGCTTCCTTTGCTTCACCCGGTCCGTTTACCACACAACCCATGACAGCAACCTTTATGTCAAGGTCATATCCTGAAACCATTGTCTCCACCTGATTTGCAAGCCCGATAAGATCTATCTGTGTGCGGCCGCAGGTAGGACATGAAACAACCTCTATGCCACCCTTTCTAAGACCAAGAGTTCTTAAAATGAGCTTGGCAGACTTTATTTCCTCAAGAGGACTTCCAGTGAGAGATACACGTATTGTATCACCTATGCCCTGGCTTAGTATCAGTCCGAGTCCGATAGCTGACTTTATATTGCCGCTTATTATTGTGCCTGCCTCTGTGATACCCACATGGAGCGGATGATTGGTTTTATCTGAAATAAGCTCATGTGCTTTAACACACATCATGACATCTGATGATTTGATGCTTATGACAAGATTGTCATACCCCATATCTTCTATGAGCTTTACCTTGTCCAGAGCGCTCTCCACAAGTCCCTCTGCTGTCACACCATGATATTTCTCTACCAGGTCTTTTTCAAGAGAGCCACTGTTTACACCGACGCGGATAGGGATATTTCTCTCCTTTGCTACATCTACCACAGCCTTTACCCTTTCAGCGCTTCCTATGTTGCCGGGATTGATTCGGATTTTGTCGGCTCCGTTTTCAATCGCAGCTATTGCAAGTTTGTAATCAAAGTGTATATCAGCAACAAGCGGTATGCTGATTTGTTTCTTAATATCCTTAAGTGCCTTTGCAGCCTCCATCGTAGGCACAGCACATCGGATATATCACAGCCTAAGTCTGTCAGTGCGTTTATCTGTGCAACTGTGTCAGCCACATTCTCAGTCTTTGTATTTGTCATTGACTGTATGAGAATCGGATTACCTCCACCGATTACTTTATTTCCGATTTTTACTATTTTTGTCTCCATGTGTATATCTCCAATCTGTTATAAAATCAGACTATTAGTTTTCTGATATCATTGAACATGACAACAACCATCAGAAGAAGTAAAAGCACTATGCCAACGAGATGCACATAGCCTTCCTTCTCAGGGTCTACTCTCTTTCTTCTTATGGCTTCAACTATCAAAAATACAAGTCTGCCACCATCAAGTGCCGGCAGTGGCAGCAGGTTCATCACACCGAGGTTTGCAGAAATCAGCACGCCCCAGTTTAGCATATTTAGTATACCAAGCCATATTCCTGACATCGAAACTGCCTGCTCATAGGTGTCTCCCATGTTCTTTACAATGCCTACAGGTCCGCTTAAGTTATTTACAGATGCAGCCCCGGTACAGAGCATTTTAAGCCCCTCTATTGTTGTATAGATGTTGTATTTCACCTCGTAGCAGCTATAAAGCAGTGCCTTTCCAAAGCTGGGCTTTGTACGCTCTCCCGACACGTTAAAGCCGTACAGATACCTCTTTGTTGTCTCGTCATATTTAGGTTTCAATGTGGTGGTATGCTTTTTGCCATCCCTAAGGTAGGTCACATCAACTGTTTCACCTTCGTGAAGCATCGAGTAGAGGCTTATCTCGCGGTAAAAGTGTATATTCGTATTGTTCAGCTTTACAATCTCATCACCGGCCTTGATACCGGCCTCCTCAGCCGCATAGCCCTCAATAACACCGGCAAGCTTCGGACTGTCATAGCCTACAGAGCAGATAATAATGAGAGCAAAAATAAATGCCATGATAAAATTAAAAAACGGTCCCGCGAAAACAACGCTTATGCGCGCCCACACGGATTTGTTGTTGAATGCCCTGTCATCACCTGAGCTTTCATCTTCTCCCTCCATGATACATGCTCCACCAAACGGAAGCATCTTTATGGAGTATTTGGTCTCTCCACGCTGCACTCCAAAAAGAGTCGGTCCAAGTCCCAGACAAAATTCATTGACCTTTATGCCATTTGCTTTAGCAAGCCAGAAATGTCCGAGCTCGTGAAAAATTACTATGATGCTGAATAATATGATTGCAATAATAATACTAATAATGTTCAAAATTACCACCTTTTACTGATATAGTCATATGCGCACTGCTCTGTATCAAGTATCTCATCCACTGAAGGATTTTCAATAAATGATGCATTCTCCATACATGCCTCGATTATATCGATTATTTCCAGATATTTAATTTTTTTATTCAAAAACAGCGCCACTGCTCTCTCGTTTGCAGCATTGAAGCCGTAGGAATATTACCTCCTGCCTTGCAGCCTTCATGGCGAGAGCAAGCCCTCTAAAGGTATCAAGATCCGGTGCCTCAAAGGTCAGATCCTTAAGCTTAAAGAGATCAAGCCTGTCACCGGAAAGCGCAGGTCTGCTTGGATAATACAGTGCATACTGTATAGGTATACGCATATCAGGAGTACCAAGCTGTGCTATAACTGCTCCATCCGCATACTCAACAGCCGAGTGAATGACACTCTGAGGATGCACTACAACCTGAATCTGCGACAAATCGACATCAAAAAGCCATTTTGCTTCAATCACCTCAAGCCCTTTATTGACCATGGTTGATGAATCAATAGTGATTTTTTGACCCATTGACCAGTTAGGATGCTTTAGTGCGTCCTCCACCCTTATACCTTCAAGCTCAGAGAGCTTTCTGCCTCTGAACGGACCTCCGGATGCTGTCAGAAGAATTTTTTTAATTGGGTTCATTGAGTTCCCTTGCAGTGACTGGAAGATGGCACTGTGCTCACTATCCACCGGGAGTATGGACACGCCATATTCCTTTGCGAGCGGTATTATGATATGTCCTGCTGTAACGAGAGTCTCCTTATTTGCAAGTGCAATGGTCTTTTTTGCCTTTATTGCGGCAATTGTCGGGCGTATTCCAAGCATACCGACAATTGCGGTTACAACTATGTCACATGGCTCAATGGTGGCACATTTAATTAAACCGTCCATGCCATAACCAATCTCGATGTCTGTATCTGCAAGGCTTGTGCGAAGCTTTTTGGCATCGTTTTCATCACTTACACTGACAAACTGCGGCTTAAATTCCCTTGCCTGTTTCTCTATAAGGGAGAGATTTCTGCCACAGGAAAGTGCCACAACCTGCATATCACCTTGCTCTCTTACCACATCAAGTGTCTGTGTTCCGATAGAGCCGGTTGAACCAAGTATTGATATTTTTTTCATGATAATTCCTCGATTTATATTTTTCTCAGTGGTTCTGAATAGTTAACTTAGCTTTTTGTTTTCAATGGTTCTTAAAAGTTACTTTTTAACTTAAAAAGAAACTAGCCAGATAATAAATGATTGGTGCTGTGATAATCATGCTGTCAAAGCGGTCTAAAATACCACCATGTCCGGGTATCAGATGTCCGTAATCCTTGATATCATAATTACGCTTTATGGCTGATGCACACAAATCTCCAACCATTGAAATAAGGCCTGCAACAGCAGCTATAACAGCAAGTATAGCAATCTCTGTGGCGTCTATATTCATATGATTTCTGAATATAAAGCAGTATAAGGCTGTAAGAAGCGCACTGCCGAGCACACCACCTACTGCACCCTCTATAGACTTCTTTGGTGAAAGCTTTGGTGCCATTTTGTGCTTTCCAATCAGCACTCCGACGCAGTAGGCACATGTATCACAACCCCAAGAGCATAAAAATACCAAGAAGGCAAGGTAAAGTCCGTTGTTGAGTGTACGTATCTGGTAGACATATGAAAGCATTGTTCCTACATAAAACATACCAAAAAAGGCTGCCATGAGCTGCTTTGCATCATATTTCGGGTATGAAAGCACATACACGAACATCAGTACGATAAGAAAGCCCATGAAAAGCATCATTACATCAGGTATGAAGCTCCACCTTAAGTTGATGTAAAACAAAATCAAAGCAATATACGGTACAACCGATAAGAGCGATTTTTCAAATTTAAACACCCTGAAAAGCTCAAACATACCTATACACGAAATCAGAAGTGTTGAAAAAAGAAGCACCTCGTTTCCTGTTACTATAAGAAATATAGCGGCAATTACAAGAACTATACCACTAAGCAGTCTTGTCTTAAACATTATTTATCCTCCGTGTCGTTCGTTTCTTTTAATCCACCAAAGCGACGGTCTCTTTTATTATATGCATCTATAGCCTTTTTGAGTTCATTTTTATCAAATGCAGGCCACGGAACATCTGTAAAATAAAACTCAGCGTATGCAAGCTGCCAGAGCAGGTAGTTTGACAGGCGCTGCTCACCACTTGTGCGGATGAGTAAATCTGGATCCGGAAGCTCTTTTGTATCAAGATATGATGAGAAGGTATCTGCATCTATATCGTCAGCTGAAAGCTTTCCATCATCATGGTCAGCTATCATATGCTTTACAGCACGTATCATCTCATCTCGGCTTCCGTAATTAATTGCAATTGTCAGGTTAAGACCCGTATTTACTGATGAAACTTCTTCAAGGTTTCTTATTTTCTCCTGAAAATTCTCTGAAAGCCTGCTTATCTCACCAATTACGCGCACACGCATATTGTTTTTATTGGCAGTCTTTATACAGTTTTTAAGATAGCTTTCAAGAAGCTTCATTAGTGCAGCTACCTCAGACTCAGGGCGGTTCCAGTTTTCAGTGGAAAAGGCATAAAGTGTCAGATATTTAACGCCGAGGTCGTTTGCAGCCTTACATATATTCTCAACATTTTTGGCTCCTACTGTATGACCGTAGTTTCTTGGCATACCCTTACTTTTGGCCCAGCGGCCGTTTCCGTCCAGAATGATTGCTATATGTTCCGGAGTACTCATATTTTATTTCCTTTCATTTATGCATATTATATATTTACAATCATGACGCATCATTTATTTGCTGGTCACACAGTTAAGTGTGAACAGTAAAAACGGTAATAAGCAAATAAGGGACACGAATAACATGTCCCTTGTTTGTATACGTGATATAATATAAATACTATACAGTAAGTATCTCTTTACATTTTGCATCAACCGCAGCGTCAACTTTTGCGACAAACTTGTCGGTAAGCTTTTGAGCGTCATCCTCGAGGCCTTTAATCTCATCCTCTGAAATGCCTTCCTCTTTGCCGGTCTTCTTGATGCTGTCGATTGCATCCCTTCTGATATTGCGGACAGCAACCTTAGCTTCCTCGCCCTTCTTCTTGATGTCCTTTGCAAGATCTTTACGTCTCTCCTCTGTGAGCTCAGGGAAAACAAGTCTGATAAGCTTTCCGTCGTTTGTAGGATTAATTCCGATGTCAGAGCAGTTTATTGCTTTCTCAATCTCCTTAACCATAGAAGCCTCCCATGGCTGAATCTGAATCATTCTTGGCTCAGGAACACTTACATTGGCTACACTCTGAATTGGTGAAGGGGTGCATAATAATCTACACGAAGCTTGTCAAGAATATGTGGATTGGCTCTTCCTGCGCGGATGCCTGCATATTCTTCCTCGAGATTATTTAATGTTTTTTCCATTTTATCCTGAAAAGGGTTTAATCTTGAATCCATATTATCCTCCTGATATGCATTATATGTAATTTACTATACAGTAACCTTTGTACCGTTGAATTTGCCTGTAAGAGCATTTACAATGCTGTTTTCCTCATTGAGTCCGAATACATACATAGGCATCTTGTTCTCAAGGCACATGATAGACGCTGTGAGGTCAACTACTGCGAGCTTCTTCTCAACAACCTCTTCGATTGAAAGCTCATCATACTTCTTTGCAGCAGGATTGGTCTTTGGATCACTGTCATATACTCCGTCAATTGCTTTGGCAAGGTAAATACCATCTGCCTCAATCTCAATTGCACGAAGCACTGTGGCTGTATCTGTTGAGAAATAAGGATGGCCTGTACCACCGGCAAAGAAAACTACCATATCATGTGCGAAATACTTGTTTGCTCTGTCCTTAGAGAAAAGCTTTGTCATGTTGCCGCACTCAAACGGAGTAAGAACAGCTGTCTTCATTCCGACATATCTGAAAATCTCAGATACATAAATGCAGTTCATAACTGTAGCGAGCATACCAATCTGGTCAGCCTTTGTGCGGTCGATGGTCTCACTCGTTCTGCCTCTCCAGAAGTTTCCACCACCGATAACAATACCTACCTGTGTACCATTATCAACAATCTGTTTAACCTGTTTTGCAACCTCAATGACTGTAGCCTCATCAAAGCCGTGGTGCTTATCACCTGCAAGTGCTTCACCACTTAATTTTAGTAATATTCTACTCATATTTATTTACCCTCGAAAAGTCCCTGAACATCGATATCAGCGTATGTCTGAGAACAGAAGCCCTCGATAACGGCACCGTTGTTAATCTGTACTGAACGTGACTTGATATTACCCATGATAACTGCAGAAGTATCTACTACAACAGGTCCCTGAACATCTATATCGCCCTTTACAGCTCCTGCGATAACTGCTGAAGATGCTGAGATATTGCCGATGATAACAGATCCTGCACCTATCTTTACAGTTCCTGTTGAAACAATTTCACCCTCAACCTTAGCTACATCAGCGAAAAACTCTGATGAATTTGTGTTGCCGTTGACTGTTCCTGTAACAACAATCTTGCCGTTACACATTACATTTCCGTTGATGGTTCCCTGAATATCAAATGATCCTGATGACTGTAAATCTCCTGTGAGTACAGTACTTGCTGTGATGACTGATGTTTCGTCCTGTACATCTCCTGATAAAACGTTATTGTTTACTGGCTGTGTATTTACTGGCTGTGGTATATCATTCATTTTGTGGTATCTGCTCCTCTTTTTTGTGTATTGATTGTATGCTCTGCAAAAATTTTTCAC
>ENA-OQCE01000147-OQCE01000147.1-human-gut-metagenome-genome-assembly--contig:-NODE-147-length-32841-cov-3.075197_pt1 | contig 32841 bp, 32 predicted proteins | sample MGYA00242495_ERZ504572 | MGnify/ENA primary metagenome ERZ504572 (study PRJEB26092, sample SAMD00036228) | human gut metagenome | host: Homo sapiens | study: EMG produced TPA metagenomics assembly of... | reverse complement strand
AACCGTTAATGGACCTGGATCTGTTGGAGGTGTTGCCCAAATATAGCTCGCATATTCGTAACCAACTCATCAACACTATTGTTAAACAACTTTGCTGTTTGAGGAGTATTCACCTTTTCCAAATAAGACGCAATATTCAATGAAAGCTTAAAATTAGACGCAACCTTATAATCCAAGTTCGTCCGGAAATTATATCTATTTGATTTATAACTTGGATCATATCCTAAATCCTTTTCAGACTCCGTTCGAAACTGTCCCCCTTGCCCCATATAGGCAACATTCATAAAGTAACTTAACTTCTTAGTTCCTCCACTTAAGTTCACATTCACACGTGTCTGAGGAGCCCACTTCTTGAAAAATTCATTATAAACATCCCTGTCAGGATAATAAACACGATCTTTTCCCGATCTATACATCTCAATCATATAATCGGTAAAAGGAAGATCACTTTCTGCATATCCATCATTTCTGAAGGCTTGATTTCTTAATTCAGCGAACTCCCAAGAATGAATACGATCGGCTTCAGCAGTAAATCGTTGTAAACTATAATCAGCAGAAATACTTAACTCTGATTTACCTTCTTCTCCACGTCGAGTCGTAATCATTATTACACCATTGGCACCACGTACACCAAAAACGGCTGTTGCTGAAGCGTCCTTCAAAATAGAACAGATGCAATCTCGTTAGGATCCATTGTTGATATATTATCACGCGGTACACCATCTATTAATATTAAAGGATTCGACCATTTACCGTACCAGCTCCACGCAAATATAAAGTAACATCATCACCACCAGGACGTCCCGAAGTCTGCATAGCTGTCAAACCGGGCATACGTCCAGCCAACGCTGTTGATAAATTTGCAGCTGAACTCTGTTTTAATTCTTTTGTTTGAATGGCAGCAACAGCACCCGTTACTGATACTTTCTTCTGTGATCCATAACCTACAACTACAACTTCTTCTAGGGTCTTAGAGTCTTCTTCCATAACTATGGATATATTCTTCTTATTTCCGACTTTGACTGTCTGCGTAACATATCCAATATAAGAAACATGCAATACAGATTGAGGAGTTACTTTAATAGAAAATTTGCCATCAATGTCTGTAATCGTACCATTTGTGGCATTTTCCATAATATTTACACCAACTAAAGGGAAACCTTGGATATCTAATACAACTCCCGTTAGCTGTACAGTTTGCTGATGTACTCTAGTCTTTTCCTGTATAGTGAAAGTATCACTAGAATAAATATGCATAGGAGCCATCAACAATAAGGAAATCATGACTAATGATTTTCCTCCTACAGTTTTAAATCTGACTATTTTCATAAATATTAGCTTCGTTAAATAGAACAAGCTTAAGGACAAAGTTATTATACTTTCAAATGAATAAAAATAGACTCCAGTTATACCCTTAAAAAGGTATAACCTTCTAAGGAACTTACAACCATTTATTTCTCACATAAATAAATTGAATCACAAATTTCAATAATTGCCTCAAATTAATACCATTAACATCTCTAAATTAGACATTATTATTAAGTAGAATAGGAGATCTACATAGTATCAATAATTCAACAACAAATCTAAAGAATCCCACTCTCAATTTTAATCGACTGAACAAATTGATCAAATCGATTATAATTGGGTTCTTACTGGTTACATTTGTTCTTTTCTTCATGATATATGATATTAATTCGATATTGACAAAGTAACCTATTATCCATTTATAACTTATTTTAAATTTGATTTTTCATGTTTCAAAATTGACAACACTTTAGTAATTTTATACTCAAACATAAGCATTCGGTAAACTACGTTGTAAATTTGGAGAATTAGTTCCGAATCAGTGCTATTCGTAGTCGATTCGAAATTAATAGTATCTATATTCGGAACAAGCCCAATTGAATTTTACCCAATTACGAGAGAGAAACTCTGTCATATCCTTTTCGTCTCTTTCGTAATATGGGACTTTTCTTAAAAAGATAAGTGTTCTGTAGCCAGTTTTCAAACTCAAGAATCATCGGAAAAGCTTCGCTGATACGTTTTTCCTTGCGTTCTTCTGCCGTGAGTCCGGTTTCATCGGCATCAGAATTTACTAATATAATGTATCGCCTGTGTGGCCAGAACCCTGTTCTCCTCCAAGGCATCCACGCATCTTCTTCTGATGTGTGCCTAGCAGCCGACCAGGGTGATTCCTTTAATCTGCTCAAACTTCCATATCGGATTTTCTTATCACTTTGTGACGGACGGTTTTCAGGATATATGCTTTTGCCGAAACGCGTTCCAAATGGGAACTTTCTTCCTTCCCGATTTCAATGAATCATTCTTTAGCCTGCTTCTGCGTCAGTTGTCACTTCTGGATAAAGATTGATAACTTCTACTAGCAAAGAGGATATACCAAGGGAGTTGTGGACCAACTTCTCCTTAACTTTTATGTTTTTGGTGATTTCTTCCTCGTTCTTGCGAACTTCTTCCTCTATCCGGAATATTTCCATGGAAGACATTTCTTCCTTTAAGAACAAAAGAAGCTGATTAGGACCAAGTGGAAAACTCTTTTCATTTATCCGACCTAAGACCTTCTTTCTAAGCCAATACAAGGATTGCTCCAAAGAAGCAACCCTGTTAATGAGCATCGCTTTATCATGGCGAAGTATCTCAATCTCTTCCAATAAGGCTTTTCTGTTCTTCCATAAGCATCTGTATCTCTTTATTTCACATTGTAAATATACAAAATACAATGATATACAGAAGCTTTCAGGCTAAAAAGTCAGTACTATTTTCGAAGTTTTTGAAGGCTCTCAAGTCACGGACTTCATGAAACTTTTGCGCATAGCGGTTGGGCAGTTATACAACAGATAGCGCATACTGTCATTAAGGCTGAACATAGCTGCATGCTTGGATGATTGAAAACTGTTCCTTTTCGTTTATCTCATCGCAGATACGTATGACACATCCGGCTAGTGTGCGTATTTCTATCTCCTTCAACCCCACTGGTGAGTCCGTAGTGATGCTTCCGACCGCTTGTACTGGCAAATAAGGAAACCAGAACAAACGAACCACCGTGTGGAAGTTCGAAAAACTCATCCCGGGCCGTTTTACCTGATGATTGTTCTGCGGCATAACGAGACTTGCTGTCATAAAATAGCCATGAAGGAATGTTTAGTTACTTCAGTCTAGACTTAATAAGTCATTTTATGCTCTTTGCTGTAGTTCATTATCTCTGCTACTTCTTCTCATGTCATCATAAATCTTATTTTTGGCACAAAAATAATGACGGAAGTTTGATGAAAAAATACGTGATCCACCGAATGCTTACGGACAATCCAGTTCCTATACATTAAAATATATACAGATCCGACCCGTCTAGAACGTTGCTTACGAAATCTATTGGAAAATGCACTGAAATACTCGGACGACGATGTTAAAATCACGGTCGTTTTATCTGAACATGACAATCATCTTTCTATCGCCATCCAGGACACCGGTTGGGGAATACCGCAAAAAGCACAGAAAAAACTGGGTAAACAGTTCTATCGTGTTCAAATCGAGGGGAAAAAAGTTCATCGACCATGGTCTGGGACTTTGCAGTGTGAAACAGTTAGTAAAAGAAATGGACGGATCGGTTACGTTCCGGAGTACGGAAGGATTCGGTTCCATTTTTATTATAACTTTACCTTGAAAGCTCCAGCACCACTATTTTTCGGTAGATACAAAAAACCTTATCTGAGTTTTTTTCTATTTCAAATAAGATTCCGGGGATCATCAGCATGAAGGTTGACTTCATCGTCATGATGACCGTCTTTATAGCGACAAAGTCCTTTTTATCAGAAAAATACGAAAATTTACAGCAATCCATAAAGAATGTAAAACATTATTGAATAAACAATATTATACAATAAGTATATCCCGATTCTGAACTTTTGTTACGGAATGCCCAATTCACAAGTGCCTCTTTTTCCTATAAAAGGCATTTACAATTGAGCATTCCGAACATTCATCAAAAATCAATCTATTCCATAAGCATTGATTTCAGCCAACGACGAATTACTTGCACGATAACTATCAGTAATTTTTATCTTAAAATAGCGTCCCTTTGTCGGTGTGACGCTGAAGATTTGCTCTTCGAGTACCTTCTGCGCTTCAAATGCACCGACTGCTGTCCAGTTGAGCTTATCTGAACTGACAAAAAATTCACCACCCTTCACATCCCGGTAGCTATCATGCTGCCTTTCAGTCAAGCTGATGTTGGTCAAAGTTGTTTCCTTCTTCATATCCACAACGATTTCATGCGGAAGTGGAATCGATCCGCCACTCCATTGTGAATGCCAGAAAGTCGATAATTGCCCATCCAGCAAACATGTCGCCACACCGTTTCCGACACCTTCTCCGGTCCGTTCTTCCGTATTGGCTTGTATACTCCAGCCCGCACGATCCAACTTGATTCCGACAACCCGAACTACCAACGGGTAGACGGCGTTTTCAGCAATATTGAACAGCGAAACATTATCCAAACGAATAGGTAACATATATTCTCCCGGAGTCAATCCGTTGCCGTTGAGCGTCACCGCCAAATCGGTCGTGCTCGTCCCCGTAGGCAAGGTGACAACATCTTCGAATGAATAGTTCCCTTCCGGAAATAGCTTATAAGCTGTGCCGTTCTCTGCGTTATAAGCTGTAACATATCCGGGATCTACGACAAACTGACATTCTACATCCCAATTGTTGTCCGTATCCAAACCGAAACCGACTTCAACTGACTCCGTGTTGAATCCATATGTGTAAGACAATGGCTGAATGTCGGTATCCGTGAACCCCATAGCCGGGGTCAACACATCTGTTATCCGGATAAACAATTCACTTTTATCGGCATTGACCGAGTCCTTCTCGCTCGTCAGGTAAAGCGGAAGCACATAAGTCGCTTCCGGATTCGCCTCCATCGCCGCACCGATCAAATCTGTCGACAACGAAAGCGTAACGACTTTACTACGTTCCTCCGACGCAAAATCCAATCGATCGGTGTCCATCGAATAAGAACCTGAAGGGATTATCCGATAGTCCGCGCCATAAAGTACATCGACTTCCTCTTGCGAGTGAACGGCTATTTCCCCGCTTGCCGTCAATGACGGATCACTACCACCCTTATAAACAGAGAAAGCATAAGTATTAAGCTCTCCCGTATTGTAAAGAGTGAGCTCCTGCGTACCGGATTTATTAATATAAAGCACTTTGTGATATTCTTCCGGCACTAAGTTTTCCAATTCATATTTCGACTCGTCACAAGCTGTCAACAAAAGAACAGCCAGACATGCAATTCCTATATAATTCACTTTCATACAATTCGTTTTTTAGATTAATAACCAGGAGCTTGCACCAACTGAGGATCACTGTACAATTCACTATTCTTGATCGGAACCAAATACTGTCTGACGTTCCATTGGATCGGCTGGTCGATTGGCACGATTTGATTGAACTCCTCAAATGAAGGATTGACAGTCATTCCATTCAGCCCTTTAAATTCGGAGGGCTGCATTACTTGGTCGGCAATACGCCAGCGACGGACGTCATAATATCGGTGACCTTCGGCATGCAGTTCGATTGCCCGTTCATTACGGACCCATTCCATCAGTGACATGGTCGAAAGATCAGCTGTAGTCAACTTACGTACACCGGCCCGTTCCCGAATAACATTCAGGTTCTCTAACGCTTCATCTGTACGATCTAATGCTGCATAACATTCAGCCAAATTCAAATACAATTCCGCCATACGAATCAGAATGATCCGGAACTTGTCACCTGAAGTGGATCCGGAAGACAGATATACCCCGTTCGGCACGATGAATTTCTTATTCAAGAAACCGGTACCTGTTGCATTACGCGTATTAGAAAGTGAATAACCATTCGTATTGGAATTCTTCAAGTTCAGCCATAATGGGTTATTGTTGTTGATTAACGGCATATACTCACAACCGTCATAGGCAATCCACGCATAGTAACGCGGTTCACGACCAACATTAAACTTGACAATATCATTCTTAATTTCCTCGCTATCCAATTGATCTTTCGACAACTCCGGACTGGAAGCTCCCTCATAGTAACGTGTCAGCCACTCGCTTTGCAAATAGAAATCCGGATCTTTAGCAGGAGGAAGACCGTTTTCCGTATAGAAACGGTTTACAGCCGCCCAAGTAGGTGCAGTCCCATGATAGCCTCCGGCCCACGAACCGTCACTCTTTTTGACAAGTCGGTTCGGAAGCCGCGATTTCGAACGACCGCAACCAACATCATTCGCATCATTACCATCACCATACTGAGGATTGATAGCCCAAATAATTTCCTTATTACTAAACCCTTCATGCGCCGTAATCATATACTGGAGCATTCGAACTTGCTTTTTGAACAATTCATTTTCCTCCGTATCCTCTTCTTTCCCCGGAATGAATGGAAGCGGTACTTTATCAATAGCAGCCTTTGCTTCAGAAGCTTCAAGATCGAACAATTTATATCCGGCAGCTTCAGCAGCTGTTAACGCCTCCTTACAAGCCGTCAGAGCACGTTCCCACTTGGCAGGATCATATTTATTGCTAACCAACTCCATTCCATAGCCCGGTGTCTCATAATTTGTGTTCCGCCAGTTCGGATAAACAAATGAACCGTTCCAAAGAGGAGAAGCAGCATAGAGCAGCACACGAGCTTTCAAACTTTTGCAGATAGTGGCATCTGCACGGCTTAAATTTTCAGTTGTCTGTGTTGCCGGTAAAACTTCGGCTGCCGCATCTAATTTTCCGACAATCCAATCTACACAATAATCAAAATGCGAACGCCCCGGAATTTCGGACGGAAGGATGTTTTGATCTACCTTTGTTTCGATGATAGGACAAGGCCCATAGTTTTGCAATACTTTGAAATGATAATATGCTTCGAGAAACCAGCATTCGGCACGGTATTGTGCCTTCTCCTCCTCTGTCACACCTGCCGGGTTCAAACGATCCAACTGTTCCAAAAAGTAGTGGACATATCCGATGTAGTTATATAAATTCTCCCAGTCACCGATATCATCGGCCGCCGAAACGGTTCCGTACAACATTTTCTGCATATTCCAGTCCCAGTCTTTCGGCTCGACATATTCATCGGTGGCCAACGAAGCATCTCCATCACTTTCTCGCCAGAAGGTATATCGCGAAGTACCTGAGTAAGCGGTAAAAAGGAAACCTAAAGTTGCTGACTCGTCCTTCATTGTGTCATCAAAATCCGGCTGTGCCGGTGGTATGACATCCAAATAGCTGCAAGAAGGGAATGCCAGCAGACCGGCCGACAAGGCTATCTTGATATATTGTCTGATATTTTTTGTTAGTTTCATCTCGTTATTCTATTAGTTAATTAAACATTAGAAAGTAAATTGCACCCCCAGGTTAAAAGTCCGCTGCAACGGATAAGCGTTCCAAGCCAATTCCGGATCCCACAACTTGAAGGGACTGAATACGGCCAAGTTATCACCGCTGAAATAAACGCGGCACATCGAAGGTATAACCCAATTCCAACGTTTTGAAACGAAGGAAATTGCCGTTACGCATCCAATAAGAACTCGGTTGGATATTACCCGCGATGTCAGCATTTGAAGTTCCTAAACGCGGGTAGAGTGCATCCGGATTAGGATTGTCGACCGACCAATGGCTCTCGGCAATCCACGACATCAAATTGCGTGGTAAAGATTCCGACGGACCACCATCGCCACCGGAAGCCAAAAATGGAGCAAAGCCGGAATTGATCATAATTTTACGTTTGGCCGAACCATTGAAGAAGACTCCGAAGTCGAATTTCTTCCAACGAACGTTCAATCCTAACCCATATTGGATACGCGGCATATCACCGTAAGGCGAAAGCATTACCTTATCCTCGGATGTGATCGCACCATCACCATCGATATCGCGATATTTAATATCACCAGGCATCGGCTTCGAACCTAACTGTGTTTGATCAGGCCAATTATTTATCTCTTCTTGACTGCTGAAAAGCCCTTCTGCCACATAACCGGTCAATCGATTCAACGGTTTGTTAGTTTCCGTTTGCCATACATAGGGATAATTCGGTTCGTCAGAAAACTTGTATTCGTTTCGATTATAGGTGAAGTTACCACGAAGTCGACTTGCCAGTCTTTTCCAAATTGTTTTTTCCAATTGACACTGACTTCGAAACCGGTATTCAACACTTCGCCGATATTGCTCCAAGGCGTACTGCCCCAATAACCGAGTAGCTTTCCGAAGCTGGCACGTTTCATCAAGATACGGTCGCGGTAGTCACGGAAATAATCGAATGTAATGTTCACTTGGTTAAAAAGCGAAGCGTCAAGTCCGATATCCAACTTTTTCACATGTTCCCATCCTGCATTTTGTACGGCAAGAATATTGAAACCATGCCCCTGACGATTTAACCATTGCCCGGGAAGTCCCGAATGCCAAGAGGCACCGCTCCCAATAGCTACTTGATTTTGGTAAAGAAAATGTTGTGCACCACTGTTGAACTGGTCACTACCAACCAAACCGTATGATCCCCTAATCTTGAAATAATCCACATAATCGGCAATCGGCTCCCAAAACTGCTCCCCGCTTAATACCCAACCGAGAGATGCGGCTGGGAAAAACTCAAAACGATCCTCCTTTGCCAACCGTTCGGAACCATTGTAACCGAAATTGAACTCTACCAAGTAGCGGTTGTCATAATCATAAGTGGCTCGTCCTGAATAACCCTGGTTGCGATTAGGCAAGACTCCATTACGATACTCTCTCATCATATACATGAACATGGCAGTCATATTATGCTTGCCAAACGAACGTTTCCAATCCAAACGGGCATCCAAATAGAATGTTTGATCGGCCTCTTTAGTGATGTCAGACTGGCTGATATAATCCGTACCAGTTGCAAAAGTCGCAAAGCATAGGTATCATTTTCGGGATCGTAACTATCGGGCTGTACCTGATAGTAATAAGGAGATAGCGAACGGGTATAATAAGAGTTTGACCAATTTTTAAAGTTCACTAAAACCTTTGCGCTTAAACCTTTTGTGACAAATCCCAAGTCTTGCGAGATATCCAAAGAGGTATTCAGCGTATTGAAGTTGTCTTCTCTGAACGATCCCATCATGTATTGGTAAGGGTTTTCTCCGTAAGCCCAGCTTTAATTTCGGCATTACCATAATAAATATGATCTTCTTCGCCAGGGAAATAAGCGGGGAAAGAGACAGGATTGGCATACATCACCTTTTTGTAGATATCAGTAGTCTTATTATTCGGTCCCTTTTGGCTACCGATTTGCGCCATCATACGAAGATTGACAGTCGTCGTATTCGTCAACTTATAACTGATGTTATTTTGAAAATTGTACTCCCAATGGTTAATGTTCGGATTGAAAGCTGAATTGTCCGCAGCATTGAGCAAACCTGTATCATGGTTTGCCTGCAAACTCATATAATAAGTAACACGCGACGCACCACCCGATACGTTCACATTAGCACGTTGATTATAATTTCCACTACGGAAAATCATGTCATACCAATCTACATTCGGATAGACATACGGATTGATACCACTTTCTGTCGCCGCAATGATCTCATCCGAATAACGTGGTGTAATTACTGTCGCGCTACGCGCCTGCTGCGCCTCGTTATAGGTGCGCATGAATGTCGGTCCATCAGCAAACTCCGGTGTATTCATCGGCTGGAAATAAGAAGCCTCGACCGACACGTTGACCGTTGCTTTTGTATTTTCCTTCCCATGTTTGGTTGTAACAAGCATGACGCCATTCGCACCACGGTTACCATAGATTGCCGTCGCCGAAGCATCCTTCAAAACCGAAAAACTTTCGATACTTTCTGCTGGAATACGGTTCAAGTCCCCAGACGATATTTCCACGCCATCCAACAAAATCAATGGAGTTGCCACACCACCAAACGTATTGATGCCACGGATATAGAACGCAGAAGTAGAACCCGGCTCACCACTGCTGTTCGTAGAAATGACACCAGCCAGTTTACCAGCCAGTGAGCTGGTCAATGAAGATGTCGGAGCTTTCAGCTGTATACCTTCTGTAGCTGTAATCGCGCCGGTAATAGATACTTCTTCTGAGTACCGGCACCAACAACAACGACTTCGTCCAAAACTTCATTATTCCCCTCCATCTTAACGTTCAAGACGCCTAAATCACCCACTTCGATCGTTTGTGTCTTATAACCGATATAAGAGATTTCGATTTCATCTTTACCTGTTACTTCAATGGAAAACTTTCCGTCAAGATCAGTCACTGTACCTTGAGTAGTACCTTTAATGATAACATTTACACCGATCAGTGTTTCACCGGTAGAGGCATCCGTAACAGTACCGACTAACGTACGTTTAACAGGCGACTTACTTTGTTGAATTTCAGGGACGGGCAATCTATCTCCCGCATCAGCAACGGCATCCGGAGGACAAGCCCCCAACAAACCAGTACAAAGCAATAAAGCAATTGCAGGTCTCCGCTTTTTTCTAATTGAGATTAAATTCATAAGTTAACATTTTTATTTTATAATAAAAAAAATAGCCTAAAGATCCTAAAACACAAAGACTTATAATTTTACACGATTATACATTCTTTATATTTACATTAAGTTCTGCAAGAACTGCGGCTCAAATATAGGCAAATATCCACAACTTTCTATAAAAAAACACACAATAATTTAATCAATTCGATAAAAAGTAAATTAGATTCTTTGTATCATACAGATATAACCAAGATTCTACAACTTATATATTAAATAATCACTCCAAATCACCGCAGTTCTTGCAGGACTATGATAAAACCTACACCATATTGGCACCAAAACTTTTGAAAAACCTAAGGCAACCACATCATCGTTCGTTGCAAACGAACAGTTCCCCACCATTGTTCATGGAAATCAATATATTCCCCCTTAATTTCTTCATAAAAGAAATGATCATATTTTTCAGTCATAGTATTAAGCAAGAAGGAGTTTTTTATCCAATTCCTATTTATAGAATTGCGTAACGGGACATCGGGATAAGATGAATGAAAAAATACTTCATCTTGATTGCTTTTTATCATGGAATAAAAGGTAGAGCAAACTCTAACAGGTATTAGATAATAAAAAGTCATTCATGTATCACAAAACAGCTTGTTTCTTCTTTCTTCAACTTCCCGCCTTCCACTCAGCAGAAAGAGCCTGTAAAAAACTTCATCATTGACAGGGTTTAAAAGGTAAGGAAAAGAGATGGCATACCCGATCCATCATCATACCATACAAAAGGATTTTGCCTAATTTTTGATTTTTTCAAATAAACCTTTTTGTATGATAGCAGTCATATAAATCGTTTTGTAAAATGTAAAAGACAGATTTGGAAGATGATGACAAAAAAGATGAGCTTACTTTTAACCGGTATGCTTTTGTGTTTGGCTCCGGATATAAAAGGTAATGAAACGGACGGAAGGATTAAAGGTATTGTAATGGACGGCGAATTAGGGGGACCACTCGAATTTGTAACCGTCCAGGTTAAAGCAAAAGGTTCGGACAAAATATTGCAGGGAGCCGTTACCGGAAGTGACGGAAATTACAGTATCGGAGGACTGAAGAAGGGGGAATATATAGTTACTTATTCCTATATCGGCTACGCGGAAATTTCTAAAAATATAACAATCAGCAACAATTCTCAAACTCTTAATCTTGGAGAACTCACCCTGGAAGAAGATGCCAACCAATTGGGAGAAGTAGAAATCGTAGCAAAAAAGCCCCAAATGAGATTCGAGCTCGATAGAAAAGTTTTCGACGCAACACAAGATATCGCATCCGAAGGGGGATCGGCCAGTGATTTGCTTGCCAATATCCCATCCGTGGAAGTCGATAACGAAGGATCTGTTTCATTGCGTGGAAATTCCAGCGTAACAGTCTGGATCAACGGAAAAGCATCGGGACTGACAGCAGACAACCAGGCGGACATACTGGAAATGATGCCGGCAGAAGATATCAAACAAGTGGAAGTCATTACCAATCCCTCTGCCAAATACAGCCCGGAGGGAACAGCCGGGATTATCAACATTATTTTAAAGGATGACCGGAAACCCGGTTACTACGGCAGCGTAAAAGCCGGAGCCGATACGGACGGAGGTTATCAGGCAAGTGGAAACATCAACTACAGCAGTAGCAAAGTAGACGCGTACGCCAATCTGAGCTATCGGAACCGGGAAATGAAAGGCGGTGGAATCACAAGTCGTGAAAATACAGCCAACAATAGTTTTCTCGACCAGACCAACAACTCCAAACGACAACACAACAACTGGTTCGGACGTATCGGGGCAACCTGGCACATTACCAAAAGCGACGACCTAGCATTCAACATGACCGGCATGACCGGAGGGGGCGACAACAACGAATCGATCCATTACATTTCGACAGACAAGCAAAAGAATACGGTTTACACCAGCGACCGTACAACAGACGGAAACTCGGACATGAAAATGTATAACCTGGAATTGAATTACTTACACAAATTCTCGGAAAACAGCAATATAGACTTAACCGTCAGCAATAACCAATGGAGAAACGACGGACTAAGCATTTACGAACAATCAACCCGGTATACGGACACTGACTTAACCGACAAACAGGAATATCAAACTCAGGAAAACAACATCAAAAACAAAAGCTGGGAAGTTCAGGCCGACTACACAAACAAAATATCCGACGCGAGCCGGATCGAGGCAGGTTATAAAGGGACATTCCAAAGAGAATCCAGCCCTGTGGATACCTATACCGGAACAACCGCTACCGACATCGAACAAGACCAGGCACTTTACAACCGCTTTCTATATAACCAGGATGTGCATGCCTTGTACATGACGTATGGAGCAAGTGGAACAATCTGAGCTACCAAGCCGGCCTACGTGGAGAATATTGGCGTGTGGATACCCGCTCGCTGGACTTCGACCAGGAATTTAACGGCAAGCCGTCGGAAACTTTCGAGAAAGACTATTTCAAGTTGTTTCCAAGTGCCTTTATCTCCTATGCCCTCCCTAAAAACAATGAAATACAAGTAAACTATACCCGTCGCCTGCGTCGTCCTTGGGGTGGACAGCTAAATTCATTCCGCAATATTTCCGATGCCTCCAACATTTCTTTCGGTAACCCGGAACTGACACCTGAATATTCCCATTCTTTCGAATTGAATTATATCAAGACCTGGGAATCCGGCCATACCCTATCATTATCCGGCTACTATCGCTCGACAGATGACGTGATCCAGCGCATTCGTTTCTTGAACACGGCAGACAATGTAATGTACACGACCAGTGAAAACGTAGCCCGCCAGCAAAACAGCGGTCTGGAAATCGTTGGAAAAAACAATTTATTCAGCATCCTTAGCCTGACAACGACCGTAAACCTCTACTACTCCAAATTAGACGGTTTCAGCTATCTGCCCGAAGGAGCGGAAGCTCCTGTCACTGGAGAGGAGGATGAAAGCTTCAACTGGAACGTACGCATGATTGCCAATGTCAGTCTTCCTTGGGGTGTTTCCCTACAGGGCACAGGCAACTATAATTCCAAGCGCTTGATGGCACAAGGATACCGCGAACCGAACTACTCAGTCGATCTTGGATTGCGCAAATCTTTCTTAAAAGACAAGTTGACGTTAAGTATCAATGCACGCGACTTGCTGGACTCCCGCAGATTCCGCACCATTACATCCGGAGACGGTTTCTGGCAGGATTCCGAGAACTGGCGTGGTGGCAGAAGAGTTGGTTTTACCCTGACCTACAACTTCGGCAATATGAACAAGAAAAAAGACAAAAGCAGGAGCGAGGAACCAGACATGTATGAAATGGACTAAATAAAAAAGAAGGGATAAAACCTTTGCCGCACTTATCCCTTCTTACCTACATCCTCTTATCTTTCAAAACAGGCATCGAAGGCATGTGCCGACGGCAGGAAATCCACCTGTTTGACAAAAGCGCAAGACTCGCGTGCTCCATGTTCACGATCCATGCCGCTATCTTCCCACTCCACCGAGAGCGGACCTTGATAGCCGATATCGTTCAAAGCACGGATAATTTCTTCAAACCGGATCTTTCCACGTCCTAAGCTACGAAAATTCCAGAAGCGGCGGGCATCGCCAAAAGTTGAATGGCCGCCGAACACGCCGATCTGTTTCGGAGTATCGCTCCAATACACATCTTTCATGTGGACATGGAAAATACGATCCGGGAACTGGTTAATGAAGTCTACATAATCCACTCCCTGATACCCCAAATGGCTCGGATCGTAATTAAAACCGAAAGCCGGATGATAATCGATCGCTTCAAGAGCCTTACGGGCAGAATAAGTATCGAACGCGATCTCGGTCGGATGTACTTCGAGAGCGAAACGGACACCTAACTTTTGATATTCGTCTAAAATCGGAATAAAACGTCGGGCAAAATCAGCATACCCTTCATTCACCATCTCGTCGGTAACGGGAGGAAAGGAGTAGAGCCATTGCCAGATCGAACTTCCCGTAAAACCGACTACGGTGTCGACTCCCAGCATTCTAGCGGCATGGGCTGCCTGAATCATATTTTCGACCGCCCGCAGGTGCACTCCATCAGGATCGCCATCGCCCCAGATATAATCAGGCAATACGGATTTATGCCGTTGATCGATATTATCACATATCGCCTGGCCGATCAGATGATTCGAAATACAAAACAGTTGCAAACCGTACTTATCGAGTGTCACCTTGATATTCCGATAATATTCCGGATCTGTCTGCCGAACATCCAAATGAGATGGTAATCCCAATTCAACACCGTCAAAACCAAATGATTTTGCTTTTTCACAAATAACATCCAGCGGTAAGTCTCCCCACTGCAATGTACATAATGTTACAGGACGTGCCATGTTTTTCGTTCTTTTTAAGGTTAATACATTTGTGTCTGTTCGACAAATATAAAATATCTTTTTAAATTCATCTACAAATATTTTTCATTTCTGATTATTTATCTTTCCTTTGTAACATTATAAACAACTAAAAAACTTAACTATGAGAAAGAAAGTGTTTTTTGCACTTGGCTGCGTACTCTACTTGACAGGTTGCGACAGTTCTTCACTCGAAAAAGTCATCCCGCAAACAAAGTTTTTCCCCATTCAATTCAGCATTCAGATGGAAAAAGAGATAGTGTCTTTTCCCACCCGCAGCATACCGAATAACGTGATTCCGGAACCAACGGCTTCGAATGCTGGAGAGAGCGACGCCGAATTGAACGAAATATGTTCCACCATCGAATATGTGGTATTTAAAAACGAAGATACTCCTGCATTAATCAAGCACAAGCAGTTCACTTACAATCCCACCGATCTGGATGCGGATTTCAGTTGCATATATGACAGTTTGCCACAAGGCGACTACAAATTCTACTTTTTAGCCCACAATTCAAAAAACGCTGTATTATCCGGTTCAACTTTTTCTTTCGACAGCATCTCGGATACATTCTACGAAATGATATCCCTAAACATCGATGTTGCAGAAATCACCAACAAAGATGTCTCTCTTCAACGTATCGTCAGCCGTATTGAGTTCATGGCGACCGATTCGGTTTCCGACATACTGAAACAGTTCGATATGGAGATCGACGGAATATCCAATCAGCTGGACATCGCCACCGGTCAGGGGATAAAAACCCCGGATAAGCAAATCCTCTCCTATACATTCAAGAATAATGAGATCGGAGAAGTAAACAAAGTACATTCTTTTTATACTTTCATACCTCCCACCGACAATAAAATAGCCGTCCGCCTTTCGGCCATCGCCAAAAACGACGAACCGATCCGGGAACGGCAAATCGACAATATCATTCCGGAAAAAAACAAAATCATCCGTTATAAAGGCCGCCTCTACAGCCGTTCCGAATCCGACGACACATTCCAGATCAGCATCTACAACAATGGGAAATGGGAAGAGACAACCGATATTGAATTGCCTGATTACGAATAAAATTTGTATAAACACATGCTTTCCATCAACAATACGGCCGCACAAACATTCCTCTATATCGTTTTAATTCATATCTTTGTCATTGAATGATTAATATTTGGAATCATGATTAAGAAGAATATACTCGGTTTATTATTTCTGCTGTCCGCACTCTGTCTGTTCAACAGTTGTGAGGATGATCCGTATTATGATGATTACAACTGGGCGACCGATGCATTATGCAATAATACCTGGGTTGATTTTTATACCAATAACAAAGGGTACGAATGCGAACAACGGCTCGACTTCTATAACGATCATACGGGAGAAGATTTTACAATTATCTATTATCCTAACGGTATGACTGACGAATTGAAAACAAGTTTTTATTGGGACTGGAAAGACGAATATTTCGATTCTTTCTATGTCGAATATGCAAACGGGACTGATTATTACGAGGATGTTCGAATAGGTAACGAATATTTAAAGTGTTTCCTAAACGGAGACCGGGTGACCTTCGAGGCATTCCACTGGTAATAAAAAAGGCAATCGTAACGATTGCCTTTTTATTGTAGCTCCGCCGAGAATCGAACTCGGATCTAAAGTTTAGGAAACTTCTATTCTATCCGTTGAACTACAGAGCCATTTTTATAATAAGTGCGGCAAAAATATAACCTTTTCCGCAAACTGGCAAGTATTTAAAGGAGCAATATGCTAATCGAACAGACTTTGCATGACGGATAAGGACTTTATTTCGGGAAAATCCGGCAAATGCAGGCGATAATATTCAAGAATACGGTTTATGACACTCACACGATCCTGCCGGGAAAAAGAATACAACGACATATTCTCGAAGCTGATCTTCAGCAACCGGGCCAAAACCACACTCTCCTGCCGGTTCAGATAATGGCGATGCATCGGTATACGATCGACAAACACGCCATTCAACATATCGAAGCAAGAACCTGCCACATATGATTCGACGTTCGGATATATCCCCAGATAATGCAAGAGTCGCAGTAAAAAGACCAGATGAAAATTCGCCACCCCCTTATCCGAAAGCTCTAACAATTGTATCGACTCGAACAAATACTCGAAAAGGCGCGAATCCGGCTCCGTCTCCTTCACCACGCGGAAAAGGATCTCGGAAAGGAAAAGCGCAAGTATATTTTTCACCGGATTACAAAACACTTCCGTCAACGGATAGCAGAGTTTCGTTTCACGGATACGATGCAAATCCCGCTTATTCAGATGCTCAACCTCCATCTCCACTACCGAAAGAGGCATGAACAACGCTTTCGAGACAGAAGATTTCTTTCCACGGGAACGGGCAACCAGATAAGAAGCACGTCCAAAAGCCTCCGTGTACATATATATAATGGAGTACTTATCATTATATGGAATGGAATGCAGGACAATCCCACGCGTTTTACACAACATATCACTGAAATTTGGAAAACAAAGTTACAACATTTTCCTTCTCAGCCTTGTTTTATTGAATAACAAACTACTAAATTATAAAGAACATATAAACATGCAAGAACTCACGCTCACAACCCCATCACTGCTATTTTCAGCAGTTTCACTTATCCTATTGGCCTATACAAATCGTTTTATTTCGTATGCGAGCCTCGTACGCACATTGAAAGAAAAGCATCAACAGACACACGACCCGAAAGACATCGCCCAGATAGCCAATCTTAGGAAACGGTTATACCTGACACGCTCCATGCAGATATTAGGTCTGCTAAGCCTACTCTTTTGCGTGGTCTCGATGTTCTTCATCTATATCTCATGGCAAATCATAGCCGCCTGGATATTTGGAATAGGATTGCTTCTATTGGCAGCTTCGCTATGCGTATGTATCTGGGAAATAAATATTTCCGTCAATGCTTTAGAGATACACCTACAGGATATGAGTTCCAAATAGATGTTAAATACGACTAACCCAAAACTTTTTTCTTTCAAATATTTTGTCAGTTTAAAGAGAACATCTATCTTTGCACTCGCAATCGGGAAATCAACAATCCCAGAGAGCTAAAAGCAAAAACTTTGACATGATGGCCCGTTCGTCTATCGGTTAGGACGCAAGATTTTCATTCTTGAAAGGGGGTTCGATTCCCACGGGCTACAATAAACAGGATTAAAGAATAAATAAAGAGAATAGCTAAGAAATGGCAAATCACAAGTCATCAATTAAGAGAATCAGACAGACCAACGCAAAACGTCTGCATAATAGATATTATGCTAAGACTGCAAGAAATGCAATGAGAGTTTTGCGTGCTACTGAAGATAAGAACGAAGCTCAGGTTCTGTTCCCGAAGGTGTGCTCTATGTTGGATAAGCTTGCTAAAAAACACATTATTCACAAAAATAAGGCAGGCAACTTGAAATCCAAATTAGCGAAGCACGTCAACGCACTTGCAAAATAAGGTATTATACTTTATATAGTATAAAGCCGGACTGGTTAGCCCGGCTTTTTTAAACCTGATGGCCCGTTCGTCTATCGGTTAGGACGCAAGATTTTCATTCTTGAAAGGGGGGTTCGATTCCCCCACGGGCTACCTTTTTTAAAGAGACAAAGTTTGACTTTGTCTCTTTTTTTGTTATACACCTCCGTTTGACTATTTTCACACTCCCTATACCTTCTAAGTTAATTATTTTCACTATATTTGTTAGCTTTTTTAGACAGACAGATAATTACAGATTTTAAACGATAAAGACTCATGAGTGAAGAAATTAAGAATACTTCCACAGAGTACTCTGCGGATAGTATTCAGGTACTTGAAGGGTTAGAGGCAGTGCGTAAGAGACCGTCCATGTATATTGGCGATACCAGCGAGAAAGGTCTCCACCATTTAGTATACGAAGTTGTTGACAACTCTATTGACGAAGCACTGGCCGGATTTTGTACCCAAGTTGACGTAGTGATAAACGAAGATAACTCCATCTCTGTTACAGACGATGGCCGTGGTATTCCGGTAGATATTCATGAGAAAGAAGGCGTGTCAGCGCTTGAAGTCGTATTGACCGTGCTCCATGCAGGAGGTAAATTCGACAAAGGCTCTTACAAGGTTTCAGGAGGTTTGCACGGCGTAGGTGTATCCTGTGTAAACGCACTTTCCACTTACCTGAGAGCAGAAGTCCGCCGCGATGGAAAGGTCCACATGCAGGAATTCTCCTGTGGTAAGCCACTTCATTCTATCGAAGTGATCGGCGAGACAGATGTGACCGGTACAACCATCATGTTCAAACCGGACGGAAGCATCTTCTCCGTGACCGAGTATAAGTACGAGATTTTAGCTGCACGTCTGCGCGAACTGGCATTCCTGAATGCAGGCATCACACTTAGCCTGACAGATAAACGCGTCGTAAAGGAAGACGGCAGCTACAAATCTGAAATATTCCGTTCGGAAGAAGGGTTGAAAGAATTCGTTCGCTACATCGACCGCTCCAAAGAGCAACTGATCCCGGATGTGATCCACATCGTTACGGAAAAGCAGGGTATTCCGGTCGAAGTCGCCATGACTTACAACACTTCATTCAACGAAAGCGTATTTTCGTATGTAAACGATATCAACACCATAGAAGGAGGTACTCACCTGGCCGGTTTCCGCCGCGGTTTGACCCGTACACTAAAAAAATATGCCGACGACTCCAAGCTGCTTGAAAAAGCAAAGGTTGAAATCTCCGGCGACGACTTCCGCGAAGGTCTGACAGCGGTCATCTCTATTAAAGTGGCAGAGCCACAGTTCGAAGGGCAGACCAAGACAAAGTTGGGAAACAACGAAGTAACCGGTGCCGTAGACCAGGCTATCGGCGAAGCATTGGCTACTACCTGGAAGAACATCCTAAGGAAGCCAAAATAATCGTCGACAAAGTGATCCTTGCAGCCCAAGCACGCCAGGCAGCCCGCAAAGCTCGCGAACTGGTACAGCGCAAATCACCGATGACAGGCGGCGGTCTTCCCGGTAAACTGGCCGACTGTTCTTCAAAGGACGCCTCACTTTGCGAGCTGTTTCTCGTCGAAGGAGACTCTGCAGGCGGTACAGCCAAGCAGGGACGTGACCGTAACTTCCAGGCCATCCTGCCGCTCCGCGGTAAGATCCTGAACGTCGAAAAGGCGATGGACCACAAGGTATTCGAAAGCGAAGAAATCCAGAATATCTTCCGCGCAATGGGTGTCACCATCGGTACCGAAGAAGATCCGAAAGAATTAAACCTGAGCAAACTGCGCTACCACAAAGTGATTATCATGACCGATGCCGATGTGGACGGAAGCCACATTGCCACCCTGATTCTTACTTTCTTCTTCCGCCGTATGCGTGCGCTGATCGAAAACGGATATGTCTATCTGGCCACTCCTCCTCTCTACCTATGCAAGAAAGGCAAAGTGGAAGAATATTGCTGGACTGACCAACAACGTCAAGCATTCATCGACAAATATGGCGGCGGTAACGAAAACCAGATCCACACACAGCGATACAAAGGTTTGGGAGAAATGAACGACCACCAGTTGTGGGATACGACCATGAACCCGGAAAACCGTACGCTGAAACAGATCACGATCGACAGTGCTGCCGAAGCTGACCAGATATTCGCCATGCTGATGGGTGAAGATGTCGCCCGCGCCGCGAATTCATCGAAGAAAATGCAACGTACGCAAACATCGATGCGTAAAGATTTATGATTTATAATTTATGATTTATGCACCGATAATAAATCATAAATTATAAATCATAATTCAGAAATTATAAATCATAAATCATAAATACATGAAGCTCCGTCGTCCGAATTTAGAGGCCATCTACAGGGAAGTAGATCATTATATTCCGAAAAAAGAAAATCTTCAACCTCCCCGTATAGGAATATCCGCCAATCGGAAAGACGGACTTTCCTGCATAGCAGAAACCTATGTACAGGCGGTACTGAAAGCTGGAGGTGCTCCGGTTCTGATCCCGGTCATTACGGATATCGAAGCGTTGACGGCAATAGTGAACGGGTTGGACGGGCTGGTCATGAGCGGTGGTGGCGATATCAACCCGCTTTACATGCAGGAAGAACCAATTCCCGCCTTGCAGGATGTAGATACCTATCGGGATGAATACGACCTGATACTGCTCCGCTTGGCGACCAACCGCCAGTTGCCGGTCATGGGAATATGCCGCGGCCACCAGATACTGAACGTCGCATTCGGCGGCAGCGTATACCAGGATATCCATACCCAACACAATCAAAAGCTACTGAAACACAGCCAGACGCTTTCCCGCGAACAGGCTTCCCATTCCGTCACACTGCACGAAGGCCCCTCAAAGCTCCGCACCATGCTGGACGGTGAAAAAGAGCTTTTGGTCAACTCCTTCCATCATCAGGCAATCAAAGAGCCGGCGCCCGAATTTATCGCTACAGCGACAGCTCCCGACGGGATCAACGAAGCGATGGAGCATCCGGAAAAAGAAATATTCAGCGTTCAATGGCATCCCGAAGCGATGGCTGCCAATGACGATGAACAGATGTTGAAACTTTTCAAGCATCATGTCGAATCGTCCCGCCTATTCAAAAAGGCCAAATACATCCACCACAGGAACGTGACGCTCGACTCCCATACCGACACTCCGATGATCTTTCCGGGTGAATTCAACATCGGGTTGAAAGAAGGCGGTAAGGTAAACCTCCCTTTCATGGAAGAGGGGCTAATTGACGCGACGATCATGGTAGCCTATATTCCGCAGGGACCGAGAGACGACGCTTCACTGCTGAAAGCAACTAGTTTCGCCATGAACCGCCTGCAGGAAATACACCGGCAAATGGAGTTGAACCGTACACGCATGTGCATCGCCTACACGCCACAGGAAGTCCACGTACTGAAAGCCGCCGGAAAGAAAGCGATCATGTTAGGCGTGGAAAACGGATATGCGATAGGCAAGGACATCGAGAATATCACCCGTTTCCGGAAAATGGGAGTTTCCTATATCACTCTCTGCCACAACGGGAGCAACGACATATGCGACTCAGCAAGAGGAGACGCGGAATGGAACGGCCTCAGTCCTTTCGGGAAAGAAGTCGTCCGCAAAATGAATGAGACAGGGGTATTGGTCGATATCTCGCATGCCGCCGAAAGTACCTTTTATGACGCACTTGAAACAAGCACCTACCCGATCATCGCCTCCCATTCTTCTGCCCGCGCGCTTTGCAACCATCCGCGCAACCTGACGGACGAACAACTGAAGGCGCTCGCCGAACAAGGTGGCGTCGCACAGATATGCCTCTACAAAGGATTCATCAACGAAGATGCCGAAAAAGCGTCCCTGAGCGATGCGATCCGTCATATCGACCATATCGTAGACCTGATCGGGATCAACCATGTCGGGATAGGTTCCGACTTTGACGGTGACGGCGAACTGATCGGCTGCCGGGCGAGCAACGAACTGATAAACATCACAATGCGTCTTCTAAAAGAAGGATATACAGAAAATGATATTGCTAAAATATGGGGAGGTAATCTGTTGCGCGTGATGAACAAAGCGCAATCCGCTCCCGATAACTCCTTATAAACGACAAGATATGACTAAACTGATTTTATTATTATTCTCCATGACCCTGTTCGCATGCGGTCAGAAAGGAACCAGCGAGACAACAGTTCCCGTAACGGAAGTGAAGAAAGCTCCAGCAACAACCGCCCCATTGTTTGATGCGGACAGTGCTTATGCTTATGTCGAAAAACAAGTATCATTCGGTTACCGTGTCCCGAACACGCCAGCTCATAAGGCTTGTGGCGACTACCTAGCATCCGAGCTGAAACGTTTCGGAGCACAAGTATACGAACAGGAAGCTACACTTACAGCTTACGATGGAACCCCATTGGAATCACGTAACATCATCGGTTCCTTCAATCCCGATAAAGACAAACGCATCCTGCTTTTCGCCCATTGGGACACGCGTCCTTATTCAGACCACGATCCCGACCTGCCAACCATAAGAAACCGTTGGATGGGGCTGATGACGGTGCAAGCGGTGTAGGCGCCTTGTTGGAAATCGCCCGACAAATAGGAATGAAGCTCCCGAAACAGGGGTAGACATCATCTTCTTTGATGCCGAAGACTACGGGACGCCCGAATTTGCTAAAGACAGGTACAACGACACGAGCGACACCTGGTGCCTCGCAGTCGCTTCTGGGGGAAGAACCCACACAAACCGGGCTACAAAGCCGAATTCGGTATTCTACTCGACATGGTCGGCGCCAAAGATGCGGTCTTCTATAAAGAATATATTTCGATGAAATATGCCGCCCGTTATGTGGATGAAGTATGGGAAGCGGCCCGTAACTTAGGATACGGCAAATATTTCATCAACGCAAACGGCGGAGGCGTGACAGACGACCATGAAGCAGTCATCGAAGAAACCGGTATTCCTTGCCTGGATATCATCAACTATGATCCGAACTCGGACAAAGGTTTCCGTGACCATTGGCATACGCAGAACGACAACATGAGCAATATAGACAAAAACGTACTGAAAGCCGTCGGCCAGACAGTACTCGAAGTTGTATATAACAGATAAAAGATAGAACAGAAATGACAATCAATGAACTTCAAAACAACGTCATCGAAGAGTTTGCAGACTTCGACGACTGGATGGACAAGTATGCGTTACTGATAGACTTGGGTAACTCGCTTCCCCCTTTGGAGGAAAAGTATAAAACGGAAAGCAACCTGATCGAAGGTTGCCAGAGCCGTGTTTGGCTGCAGGCGGATTACGTAGATGGCAAGATCCTGTTCAAAGGCGAGAGCGATGCGGTAATCGTCAAAGGGATCGTCTCTTTGCTGATCAGCATCCTGTCCGACCACACCCCGCAGGAAATACTGGATGCCGATCTTTACTTCATTGAAAAGATCGGCTTGAAAGAGCACCTCAGCCCTACCCGCTCGAACGGCCTGGTGGCAATGGTCAAGCAGATGCGCATGTACGCGCTGGCATTCCGTACTAAGGAACAGCAAGGGTGATCTCCAAACCACCTATGTTTAAAATCAAAAAGCTCTTTCTTTTTTAGCAGAAACAAGCACATAATTCCGTAAACACCCCCATGTTACCCTCCTTAACACCCGGATGTACCAGCTCTCTACACCCGGATGTAAAGGATGGCAACATGGGGGTGTCCGGCAACTAAAGTACCGTGCCGGACAATAAAAACCGCCCGGTTTCACCTATTTTACTGCCGTTTTTGCATGTTATTTTTCTGTTTTTACTTCGCAAAGGTAATGTTCCTCCTACCTGCTAACTTTTCCAATCTTGTCAGCTTACAAATATTTCAGGCATCTTCATGAACGAGAAACAATCCCTCGAAATAACATCAAGGTGAAAGGCAAGCCGATATCAAGGCAAGATGGAAAGCCATTCCCGTATCGCATCAACGAGTACTTGGTTCTCGGCTGCTGTCTGTGCCGATATACGGATATAGGTTTCATCCAGGCTGCGGAAATTAGAGGCGTCGCGGATCAGCAGACCATGACGATCCCACAGATACTGTTTCAACCCAGCAGCCGTCCCTTTTTTCAGGCGGACCAAGAAGAAAGTTACGGATGTCGGTAATGCTTCCAAGTCGCCCAGTTCATTCAGCCGGTCGATCAGGCTGGCTGTCTCGCGTTGCCATTCACAGATGGGCAGGATATATTGCTCTGGATGCGTCAAGATGTATTTACCGGCTTCCACAGCAATTGCATTGACAGACCAGGGAATGATGTACCGGTTTATCTGCTCGACCTTATCCGGAGAAGCAATCAGGTAGCCGATACGGAGTCCCGGTATATTATGCGCTTTCGAAATAGATTGTATCAGGATCAGGTTCGGATGGTTGCAGACATCCGAAGGTTCCAGCAACCTTTCCGTCGTGAAAGCGACGTATGCCTGGTCGATGATAAAGACGGTCTGCCGGTTCGCCTCGATCAATGCCAGCAGTTCGGCCCGGCGGATCAGTCTGCCGTCCGGATTATTCGGGTTACAGATCCAGCAGAAATCCTGTCCTTCCAGCGAGAGGCCGGACAGGTCGCACGAGGTCGGAAAGAAACTGACTTCATGCCCGTGCAGGCGGCAAGCGTCTTCATACTCCGCAAAAGAGGGAACGGCAATAGCGGATTTCGCCCCTTTCCAGGTTTGCGCCAGCAGATAGAATGCCGTGATGGAACCGTTCGTAACCACTATATTCTCCTCTTCCACCTCATAGCAGCGGGCAAGCAATCTTTTCAGGGAAGAAGCATCCGGTTCCGGATAACGCGTGAGTTCATAAAACTGCTCGTTCAGGTGTTCCCTGAGTGTGCGGAGATCGGCTCCATGCCATACATTTGAACTGAAATTTATCTTTACCTCTTTCTGTGAATTATAGTGGTCGTCACCGTGTCCGAATAACATCTTTGGGGGAATTATGATTTATGAATTATTTGATTGCTTTATAGATTGCGTCTTGGATACGTGTGCGGATATCCAGCGAACCTAGCTTGTTGTTGGCCCGTGTCGGGTTCACACGGTTGGACAGGAAGATATACAGCAGGTTGTTATCCGGGTCCACCCAAAAGCAAGTGCCGGTAAAACCGGTATGCCCATAAACGGAGGCGGGAGCCAGGCTGCCGCAAGGAGATGCTTTACCCCCACCGGCTACCGGCTTGTCGAAACCTAAGCCGCGGCGACAGGTCGGACTTTTACTTTGGGTGAAAAGACGGCAGGTTTCTTTGGATAGGTATTGTTCACCTCCGTAGCTTCCCTGGTTCAGATAGAGTTGCAGCACTTTCGCCAAGTCGTTGGCGTTGGAGAAAAGCCCGGCATTGCCCGAAACGCCCCCCTGGAAAGCGGCTGCCTCATCATGCACATAGCCGCGAAGCAGTTGCCGACGGATAAAATGGTCGTTTTCGGTCGGGACGATCTGCATCGTGTCGAGGATATGCAACGGATTGTAGGCCGTATGCCAAGCTCCGAGCTTGCTGAAGAACATGCCATGCAGCAGGCGTCCATCGGCTGCCGCATCTGCTTTTCCACCATCATCTTCAACAGGATGAAATTGATGCAACTGTATTTGTACTTGCCCCGCACGCCGAGGCGCGAGTCCTTGATCTCCTGGATAATGGTGTCTTTAAAAGAGTCGTGCAGATACATGTTGCGGGCGATCTCTGTCGTAAAGCCCGGCTTTTTCCGGGCAGATACCAGATTGGGAAGAAAAGAGAAGTCGTTGCGCACATAGGTCCGGGCGTCGAAACGGACCGGATGCGTCTGGTTCTTCGCATTGCTGTACAGGCTGCCTTTATAACTATCCTTGTCGATCGCGTTCAGGTAGAAATTGATCGTCGGCGTCAGCCGGACTGGTGGTAGAGGAGGTCTTTGACAGCTAAATTCTTTTTATCCGAATCCTTTAGTTCGGGTATAAAATCGGATATCTTATTGTTCAGCGTGAACTTCTTGTCATCGTATGCTTTCATTACAGCCAGCAAGGTCCCCGCCGCTTTGGAGGAAGAAGCCAGGTCGTAGACGGAGTTTTCATCAACAGCTTGTTTCTTATCGTAGTCGAAATAGCCGAACGATTTGTCATAGATAATCATGCCATCTTTGGCGACGAGCACCTGGCAACCGGGAAACGCCTTCTGTTCCAGACCGTCTTCCACGATAGAGGCGATCACGTCCAAACGTTCGGGACTTGCCTCCACTTCTTCCGGCTCGTGATAACCGAGACGTGTCTTTTCGGTAAACACACCCGTCCCAGCCGTGTAGAGGGTAGGGATGGAAACCGGCAGCTTTCCTTTAACCGCAATACCGCCGAAGATGCTTGCGCCGCATATTTCTGAGCAAGCGGTGTGCCCTCGTAGGCCATTACGACCGCTTTGGCTTTCAGGATGGAAGGTTTATATGCTTTACAAAAATAGGGCAAGGTGAAAAAGGCATAGACCAGTTCCTTCTTTGCCGCCAGCTCGCACAGAGCCGAGCTTTCCGGAATGCGGACCGTATGCACGCCGCAAATGACCACATCGTATTTCTCCAATTTCTTATATACACTCTGCACTTGGGCTGCCGTCGCATTCCGACTGATACTGAAACAGGCGACCGAGTCGTAGCGCCCCAGCATCTTTTGGAACTCGTTCCCTACCCCGTCACCGATAGACAGGGCGGCGATCTTTTTCTTATCGAGCTGCTTCAACGGGATGATATCGCCCTCGTTCTTCAGCAGGGTGATCGCTTCTTCATTCAACTTGGCGGCCAACCATGCGGCATGGGGAGAGTTCAGGCGTTCGGACAATCCCTTCGTCTCGACCGGGCGATAGTCGTTCAGCCTGCGATGTATTTATATTGCAGGATCTTGATGATCTTCGCTTCTATCTCTTCCCTGTCCAAAATACCCTCTTCTAAGGCCTCCTTCACGGCTGCAAAGTCGTTAATCGGCGCAGTCGGAGCCAAAAGGATGTCATTGCCCGCCAATAGCGCCATTACGGAAGGGTTATCGGATTTACGGGTAGTAGCGCCTTTCATCGCCAAAGCTCGGTAAAGCACAGCCCTCGGAATCCGAGCTCTTTTTGCAGCAGGTCGGTGACGACGGCACGGGACATGGAGACCGGCTTATTGCGTGCCTTGTCCAACGCCGGGACATACAGGTGTCCGGTCATCACGCCGGCATAGCGTCATAAATGTAACGTTTGAAAGGCAGCAACTCCACACTGTCCAGGCGTGCCCGGTCATGATGAACAGCAGGCAGCGTATAATGGGAATCTTCGGCGGTATCGCCATGTCCGGGGAAATGCTTGGCGACAGACAGGATGCCCTGCCTTCCAGCCCACGGGCATACGCAAGCCCTTTGTCGGCCACCGCCTCAGGATTCTCGCCGAAGGAGCGGAGGCCGATCACCGGGTTGTCGGTATTGCTGTTGACATCCATATCGGGTGCGAAATTGATATGGATTCCCATCTCCTTGCACTGCCGGGCAACTTCCTTGCCGTATTCGGTTATCAGGCTGTTATCCTCAATCGCCCCCAACATCATGTTCTTCGGGAAACGGGTCGTACCGGAGAGGCGCATGGAAAGTCCCCATTCGCCGTCCAGCGACACGAGCATCGGGACACGGGAGGCTTTTTGCAGGCGGTTCGTCACCTCGGCCTGCGTGACCGGATCACCTTTATGGAAAAGGATGCCGCCGATCTTTATTTCGTTGACATAACGCATCAGGCGTTGCATATTGCGGGTGTCGGATTTCGGATTGGCGATGACCATAAAGAGTTGCCCGATACGTTCGTCATAACTCATCGCATCGAAGACGGAGTCCACCCAGTGATTCATTTTCTCCTTGTCCACTGCCCGGTAAAGGTTCGGCGTCGTCTGTGCGACAGCGGAAAGAACGGTAACACAACTAAATAAAAAGATATATATTTTCTTCATCGAAAGAGTTGAAATTTATGATTTATAATTTATGATTTATAAATAATGATCACAATGTCTTTCTAATAAATCATAATTCATAAATCATAAATCAAAACAAATGTACGGAAATTACCCTGATATTTCCTACCTTTGAAGTGTTTACTAACTATTTTTTAATCTAAATTCTATAGAACCATGCAAAGAAGGCACTTTATGAAGCTGACAGGTATGTTGGCTACGCTTCCGGCCATCAAGGGGATAGCCGCAACCTCCGAAAAACCCGCTCCATCCGGAAAGCAGCTATACGAATGGCGAATCTACACGCTGGAAGGAGATGCGGACGGCCTGGACGGCTTTTTCCGCGACACACTGATCCCTGCCTATAACCGGAAGAAGATCAAAGCCGGCGCTTTCGTCCCTTATAAAAAAGAGGAAAAAGAACGGCGTCTACTGCTGTTCATTTATCCCGACATCACGACTTATCATCAGGTGAAACGGACCATCTGGGACGACACGGTATTCAGGAAAGCGGCACAGCCTTATTTCGACAAGACGGCTCCCAACCCGGCTTACTTCAATTTCGAAAGTTTCCTGTGCGAAGCTTTCGACAAAGTACCTTCCCTTCTGATGCCGGACAAGAACCGGACGCTGTTCGAACTCAGGACGTATCACAGTCCCAACGAAGAAGCCAACCAGCGGAAAGTCGCGATGTTCAATAAAGATGAAATAGATGTCTTCGACAAGGTCGGCATCAACTCCGTTTGCTACGGAGAGGTACTGGCCGGTCCGATCATGCCGGCGGTGATGTACCTCACCTGGTACAAGGACGAACCGACACGCAATGCCGCCTGGGACAAATTCCGGGCACATCCGGACTGGCAACGGATCAAGAACCTGCCGGAATATGCCTATACAGCCACCCGAAACACCAGTCTGCTCCTCTCACCATTGCCTTACTCGCAGATATAAGGAATTAAAAATAAAAAAAACGACAGTTATGAGACAAGCCATATTCTTCCTGTGTCTTTGGAGTTGCAGCCTATTAGCGGGACATGCCCAGGAAGCCGATGAAGCGAATTACGACGAAAGCAAAATTCCCCCTTATACCCTGCCCGCTCTGTTAAAGACTAGCGACGGCCGGGAAATAACAACCGTGCAACAATGGGAACAGATCAGACGCCCGGAATTGCTGTCCGTCTTTACCGAACAGGTATACGGAAAGATGCCGGCGGACAAGGTGGATGTGTCCTACAAGAAGCTGGACGACAACCACAGTGCGGTCAACGGCAGCGCCACCCGCAAACAGATCGAAATAACATTCAGCCATAACGGTATAGAACGGAAAGCCCTGCTGCTGATGTATCTGCCGAACCATGTCAAAACAAAAGTGCCGGTATTCCTGCATTTCAACTTCCAGGGGAATCAGACAGTTTCTTCGGACCCGGACATCATCCCGTCGCAATATTCCGACCGCCCACGCGGCAACCAAGCATCGCGCTGGCCGGTGGAAAAGATCATCGACGCCGGTTACGGGTTGGCCACCGTCCATTACTTCGACTTCTTCCCCGACAGCAAGGACAGATATGCGGAAAGTATTCTCGCCCTCTTCGGTCATCCATCTGAAGGAGACATTCCGGCAGACGGCGGACAAGCAATCGCCGCCTGGGCATGGGGTTACAGTCGGGTGATGGATTACCTCGAAACAGACTGGCAGGTCGATGCCTCCAAAATCATCCTGATGGGACATTCCCGCTTGGGCAAAACCTCCCTTTGGCTGGCGCTACCGATCCGCGTTTTGCAATCGTCATCTCCAACGAATCCGGATGTGGCGGAGCAGCCCTATCCAGACGGCAGGTGGGTGAAACTGTCAACCGGATCAACCACGCTTTCCCTCACTGGTTCTGCAAGAACTTCCGCCGGTATAACAAGAAAGAAGGTGAACTGCCGATCGACCAGCATGAGCTATTGGCTCTCATCGCTCCCCGCCCCCTTTATGTGGCAAGCGCCGAAGAAGACCGCTGGTCCGATCCGAAAGGTGAATTTCTTTCAACCGCATACGCCGGAGAAGTCTATAAGCTCTACGGAATGAAAGGACTGGAAACGACCACGATGCCGACGGTCAACATGCCGATCATGAATCGTATCGCCTACCACAATCGTACCGGTGTGCATGATGTGACGGATTTCGACTGGGAGAACTACATTAAGTTTGCCGATAAGTGGCTGAAGTAAAATTTATTTCAGACTGCTACTTGCGTATCAAATAATTATTTCGTTACTTTGCATCCGCTTTGCGTAATCTCTGTCGGGACAAGTAGCCCGTTATATTGCGTTTCATTAAAAATTACAATTAAAAAGCTATAAAACAATGGATTTAATTAAAGTTGTAAACGAAGCGTTTGCTACGAAAAAGGAATTTCCTGCATTCAAGAGTGGTGACACTATTACAGTAGCTTACCGTATCAAAGAAGGTAACAAAGAACGTATCCAGCAGTACAGAGGTGTCGTAATCCGCATCTCAGTCATGGTGACAAAAAACGCTTCACAGTGCGTAAGATGTCTGAAAACGTAGGTGTAGAACGTATTTTCCCGATCGAATCTCCGTTTATCGAAAGCATCACGGTTAACAAGTATGGTAAAGTACGTCGCGCTAAATTGTATTACCTGCGTGCTCTTACCGGTAAGAAAGCAAGAATCAAAGAAAGAAGAGTGTAATCTCTGTGGTTCTATTGCCATACGAAAAAGCCGTCCGATTCATTTCGGACGGCTTTTTTGTTTATTGATGTTCCTGCCGCAGCAAATCATTTACCGTCTTGACCGGATTGAAGGTCTCGATAGGAACTTCGACGAAGATTGTATTCCAGTCGCTCATCGCACCATTCCACAAACCTGGCAATTCCAATGCTTTCAATTCGCGGCCGTCCTTGCTCTTATAAGAGATAAAGCCGGTATTCTTGTCTACATAATCCGGCAAGTTGAACTTCTCGCCCTTATAGTTCTTCAACGCGCATACCAGATCCACCGGATTGAAGTGCGTGCCCTTTTCGAACATCGCTTTCTTTTCGGGATCCTTCAAATCAATCTGCGAGCTTTCGAGAATTTGCAGAGAGACAGTTCCATCCGGGTTGACAGCCAGGAACGGGCCACCGCCCGGCTCACCGACATTCTTCACCATACCGCAGACACGCAACGGGCGGTTCAGCTTACTCTTAATATAAAGGATCAACTCGGCATCTTCCAACAACTTCGTTTCCGGATTCTTCACGTACAACTCCTCCTGCAAGAAATGAATCATCTCTTCCACCTGGTCGTGCGAATACTTGCCGCTATCGATCAGCTCCAGATACTTGAAGATGCGTTCCTGCAAAGAAACCAGCACACCAGCGATCACCTTCTTGAAGATAACGGTCGAGCATTTGAAACTGTCCGGAACCACATTGTCGATGTTCTTGACAAACACCACATCGGCATCTACATCGTTCAGGTTTTCGATCAAAGCACCGTGGCCACCCGGACGGAACAACAGATTACCGTTCTTGTCGCGGAACGGATTGTTTGCCATATCGGCGGCAATCGTATCGGTACTCGGTTTCTGCACGCTGAAAGAGATATCGTATTTGACAGAGAATTTCTCTTCATAATCTCCCGTCTTTGCAGCAACCAACTGTTCGAACAACGCCTTATGTTCGGGCGACACAGTGAAATGTATATTCACTTCGCCGGCATTGTTCTTCGCATACATCGCACCTTCGGCCAGATGTTCTTCCATCGCCGTACGGGCTGTCTGCGGATAAGAATGAAAAAGCAACAGACCTTTCGGAAGCTGTCCGTAGTTCAGTCCTTTCGACTCCAACAGGTTGGAGACAACAGCCTTATACTGTCCGAGAGCGATTAGTGCAGGAATATCTTTTGCTTCATTCTCGATGCAAGCCCGGTTCAAGGCATCATAGAAGGCAAACTTCCTGATATCATCAAAAAACTTCTTCTCAAACGCATTCTGAGGCTCGTTATAGTCAGCAGACAGGAATTCATACAGATTCTTGAACATACGGCTTGCCGCACCCGAAGCCGGCACGAACTTCACGATCTTCTTATTCTTTGCCAGATAAGCATCCCAGGCATCCATATAGGTAGCCTGCTTCTCCTGCGGGATTACCATAATCCCTCTCTCGACCGACGCCGAAGCTGTAATTTCCAGAAAAGGAAACCCTTTCACGAAACAAGCCAACTGCTCTTCAATCTGCTTTTCGCTGATTCCTTTAGCCGCCAGTAACTCTAAGTCTTTTGCGTTTAACATAGTATATCTTTTTAATTAGTTAATAATCAGACACGCTACAAGGCCCTTCCGGCTATGTATATCGCAAATGTATAAAAATACCATTAGAATTGCACTGATATTCGGAGAAAAACTTATTTTTACGGTATGTTTTACGGACAGCCCACAAACAAGCTGTAAAAAGAC
>ENA-OQCE01000145-OQCE01000145.1-human-gut-metagenome-genome-assembly--contig:-NODE-145-length-33021-cov-2.365234_pt1 | contig 33021 bp, 43 predicted proteins | sample MGYA00242495_ERZ504572 | MGnify/ENA primary metagenome ERZ504572 (study PRJEB26092, sample SAMD00036228) | human gut metagenome | host: Homo sapiens | study: EMG produced TPA metagenomics assembly of... | reverse complement strand
TCATTGGCCGGCTTTAATCACAGCAAATATCCTTGGTTGGAATGGGATGACAATGCTAAAGTAGGTAAGCTGTTGCACGTACCTGAAAGAGCAGACATTCCTGAAAACATTAAAGAGCATTTGATTGTAGAATTGTATTCTAAATAATAATTAATTTCATGGCGATATTAGCATTTCAAAAACCTGATAAAGTATTAATGTTGGAAGCGGACTCTAAATTCGGAAAGTTCGAATTTCGTCCGTTGGAGCCCGGTTTCGGTATTACCGTGGGTAATGCACTGCGCCGCATCCTGCTTTCTTCATTGGAAGGTTTTGCTATCACTACTATCAAGATAGACGGTGTTGAGCATGAATTTTCCAGTGTTCCGGGGCAAAAGAGGATGTTACTAACATTATCTTGAATCTGAAACAAGTGAGATTCAAGCAAGTAGTTGAAGAATTCGAGAGTGAGAAAGTAAGTATTACGGTCGAGAATTCAAGTGAATTTAAAGCAGGTGACATAGGTAAGTATTTGACTGGATTTGAAGTGTTAAATCCTGAATTAGTTATTTGTCATTTAGATTCAAAGTCAACTATGCAGATAGATATTACGATCAACAAAGGTCGTGGTTATGTTCCTGCTGACGAAAACCGCGAATATTGCACCGATGTGAACGTAATTCCTATCGATTCTATTTATACTCCGATACGTAATGTGAAGTATCAGGTAGAGAACTTCCGTGTAGAGCAGAAGACCGACTACGAGAAACTGGTACTTGAGATTACTACCGACGGTTCCATTCATCCGAAAGAAGCCCTGAAAGAAGCAGCAAAGATTCTGATTTATCACTTCATGCTTTTCTCTGACGAGAAGATTACGCTGGAAACAAATGATGCTGACGGCAATGAAGAGTTTGATGAAGAAGTATTGCACATGCGTCAGTTGCTGAAGACCAAGCTCGTTGATATGGATCTCTCTGTACGTGCCTCAACTGTCTGAAGGCTGCAGATGTAGAGACTCTTGGTGACTTGGTACAATTCAACAAGACGGATTTGCTGAAATTCAGAAACTTCGGAAAGAAATCGCTTACCGAGCTTGATGATTTGCTGGAAAGTCTGAATCTGTCGTTTGGAACTGATATTTCTAAATATAAATTAGATAAAGAATAAAAAATGAGACATAATAAGAAATTCAACCATTTGGGTCGTACTGCCTCTCATAGAAACGCTATGTTGGCTAATATGGCGTGTTCTTTGATAAAGCACAAAAGAATCACTACGACCGTTGCAAAGGCTAAAGCTCTGAAGAAGTTCGTTGAGCCTTTGATTACAAAAGCCAAGGACGATACGACAAACTCTCGTCGTGTTGTATTTAGCAATTTGCAAGACAAGTATGCTGTAACTGAACTGTTCAAGGAAATCTCTGTGAAGATTGCTGACCGTCCGGGTGGTTACACTCGTATCATCAAGACTGGTAACCGTTTGGGTGACAACGCAGAAATGTGCTTCATTGAACTCGTTGACTACAAACGAAAACATGGCTAAGGAAAAAGTGGCCAAGAAAGCTACCCGTACCCGTCGTTCAAAGAAGAGCGCTGCTGCCGAAGCTGCTCCCGCTGCTGAAACTGCACCGGTTGCCGAAGCTCCTGCTGCTGAAGAAGCAAAAGCAGAATAATTCAACTATTCTTTTTATATATAGAAAGCCGTCCCAGCGATTGGGGCGGCTTTTTTGTTTACGCTTTTATCATTTTTACGGTAAGCACTAACAGAAGTACCTACTTCAAAGGTTATGGTTGTGGTGTAATTTTGCCACTGCAATATTACAACAGCTATAACCTTTCTATTTATGACGAAGCAAGATTTTTTAGAGATTCAATCAGACGTATTTGGGCAATCCTCTTTTTACATGAACAAACCTTAAAAGATGTGTGTATAAAACAAACCTGTGAAATAAACCGTTATATTTGCACACAGTTATGCAGATATTTGAAAATCATAGGACTCCTGGTGCTTGCGTTAGCTTTGTGGCAGACGTCGGGCGCTGTATTTACTTCCGATGGCGGGGTGAGTACAGGAGATTCTACGGATATTCAGGCGGTGACTGCCGCTCATTCTCAGGATGGCACATGCTTTACTTCACCTCAGTTGCCCTATCTGCCGGTAGCGGAGCTGGCGAGTAACAGCGGTCATCTGCACTCGCTTGCCATGTCCCGCATTCAGCGTTCCTATACTGCCGAATACATCTTTTCACTAAAGGACTGGGTGGATAAACTTGCCCGGCGCGAAGCGGTTCTGTCTTTGCATAAAGAGAAGCTTTATGATTCCACCGCTTACTATGGTTGCAAGCCTGTGTGTGAATACTATATTTTCACACTGAGGCGGATTCTGATTTAATGTCTTATTGTATTCAGGTCTTTTTTCTGTGTATGGGCATCGGATAGATGTCCGTATAGAGAAGAGATTGTACTCCCTTATCCTCTATTACAATGATTCATTAATTTATAAAACTGTTTATAATATGGCAACTAAAACTATCGACGCAACTCTCTTTGCGTCTTCACATCCTGATATTGCAAAACGTACAAGTGTTTCCGGACTGCTCATCTCATTGGCGATGATGGTGGCGGGTCTTCTTATCTTTGTTTCTATTTTTGAAATGCACGATAAATCTTCCACCATAAGCATGGCGCTGATGGTAGTGGGCACGGCATTGATCCTGCTGGGGGTATTCCGTTTGTTCTGGAAGTCGAAGGAAATGGTGTACCTGCCTACGGGAAGCGTGACAAAGGAGCGCAGCATGTTTTTCGATTTGAAGCATATAGGTGAGCTGACCGAAATGATTGAGCGCGGCAATCCGGACTGCGAGGCGGGTATAAAGAGCGAATCGAGCGGTAATGTACGTATGGACATTATGATTTCGCAGGACAATAAATTTGCCGCATTGCAACTGTTTCAGTTTGTGCCTTACACCTATACTCCGGTGACTTCCGTACGTTACTTCACGGGTAGCGAGGCAGCGGCGGTCTCGGCTTTCCTGTCTAAGTGCAAGGCAGTGTAAGTTTGTGCAGATAAAAGCGAGCGCTTTAGCTTATTGGTATAAAACGGGGATTAGTCGGTGACGGCAATCCCCATTTTTTTCATCAGGAAGCAGGCGTTCATGTTCTGCGCCACGCCCGGACGGAGACGGTAGGAGAAGGTCAGCTCATTGTCGGTGATATCCGCCTCGAAGCGGAAGTTGCGGATATTCTCCGGGAAAAGGTCGATGAGCGTACCCAGCAGCAGGTCGTGGGTGGCGATGATGCCGTCTGCCTCTAAAGCCATGAACTGCTTGATAAGTGCGAATGAACTTCTGCTTATCCATCGAGTTCGTTCCTTTGAGTATTTCATCCAGAATGATAAACAGCTCTTCGCCCGCTTGCAGTTTATCAATGATGAGTTTCAGGCGCTTGAGTTCGGCAAAGAAGTAAGATTCGTTGTCGGTCAGGGAGTCGCTGGTGCGCAGACTGGTGACAAGGCGCGCGGGATACACTTCCATTTCCTCCGCACAGACGGGCATGCCGGTGCAGGCAAGCAGATAATTGACGCCTATCGTACGCAGGTACGTGCTTTTTCCTGCCATGTTGCGCCGGTGATGATGATGAAGAAAGGGCGTTTCTCCATGTCGATGTCGTTGCGCACACAACGGTCGCGATGCATCAGAGGATGTCCCAAAGCCTTTGCACGGAGTATGAAACGGGCATTGCTGCCGGTATTTGCCGCACCGGCTTTCCTTGCATCGGAAGAGATGTCGGCTTTGGCGGCAGCCATATCAGCCTTGTCAAGTAGAGTAGGATAAGCATATGCGGGATGATTATAGGCGAAGGTTGCCAGTGAGTTAAGAGCATCCATCTGCCCGAGGGCGTCGAGCCACTGAGGCAGTTCGCCGGCATATTGCTCTTTCCATGCCTCGATGCGCATAATCTGCCGCAGTTCCCAGAAGAACAGTCCGTTGAGGATGACGTACATGAACATATTGTTACGTTGGTCCAACTCGTTCATCAGCTTGCTCAAACGCTGATGGAGAGGGATGCTTTCCGCTGTTCGCCGCCGATTTCCTCTTTAATGCTTTTCAGCAGGCGGCATTGCATGGGGCGGGCTTCTATAAGCCTGAGCAGCCCGGCATACGTTCCGAGAATTTGCAGTTTCTTGCCGTACACGGCTTGTATCTTGGTAATCTTTCCGGTAAAGGCAAACCCGGCAACGACGAAGAGTGTCCAGATTACTCCCCACATACTTGCCGGCAGGTAACCGGCACGACCAAAAGCAAACATGCACCGTTGATACCCGTAACGGTTGCCGGCAGCACACGCAAGAGTCTGCTCTTGCGAAATGTCCCGGGACTTGCCGCCCATGCTTTCAACTCGGTTTCATCGGCTGCCTTGCCTTTATGCAGCAGGCCAAGGATACGGAACCGCTGGCGGAATTTCAGTTCGGGAGCAAGTTCGCGTACGGCAGCCTGGCGCTCCAGTATATCCTCCTTCTTTGTAAGATGCTGTCCCAGCCAGTCGGCCAGCAGGCGTCTCCCCGGTTCGGTACAGGTACGGTTGATATATTGGAACAGCGAATGCGTGCCGAATACGTCCAGGTCGTAAGCATACAGATGTGCAGGGTCTGCAAATTCCTCGCCGCCGTCGAAACAGGATGTGTCATAGTCCAGCGCAGCCAGTTCCTGCCGGTTGACCTCTGCCTTCTTTTCCAGATAATCTTTGCGGTGAAACAGGCGGTTGTGGTATTTTATCAGGAGAATGAACGGCAGCAGGGTGACAAGTGCAATGCCCGTCAGCACTGCCCAACTTTCCGTCCGGAAATAGATAATCCCCGCAATTCCTGCCACGAACAGCAGCAGCCGCAGTGTGCTGATGCGATAAATCTGTTGCTGTACTTTATTCAATTCGCATCGGGCTTCATCCTCAATACGCCGGTAGACCGATTTTATATTTTCAATGCTTTCCATTTTGTTTCCATGCTTTAGAGAACGACAAAGATAACGAAATATATGTTTTTTCCCCTAAGGATATGCGAAATTCCGGCTGGCGGTATTCGAAGTACCGCGGGTTGGTACGAGGCCTACCACGGTTTGGTAGGAGAGCTACCGCTGCTTGGTACGGGAGCTACCAACGGTTGGTACGGCGTGTACCAGCAGGAGGTACATTGTTGGTACTTGCATCTTGCTTGTAATCAGCAGCGTATCTTGCTTGTTGCGGTAAGGTGGCTTCGGGCTTCCGTACCATAGGTTTCCGTTCGCGGCGATGGCGGCATGCAAGGCCGATGATAGGTATATGCAAATGATTTTGCGGGGAATATGATGTTTTTTCTCTTCTATATTTGCTGAATATCAATAAAAAATGTACCTTTCGCCTGAGTATGCAGAGTTTCAAAAAGAAAGGATAGCGATATGAAAAGAGGTTGGGTGTTAGGGCTATTGGCATTATTGGTCTTGCCATGTTCGGCACAGCAGATAATGTATTCCAATTTGAAAGAGTTGGTGGAAGGACGTGGAGATACGGTCACCATACTGAAAGTGGAGAAGCGTTCCAAGAATCAGATTTATCTGATGGGGGGAGCGGATTACCGTATAGAAGCGAAGGACAATTCCGGTCTTTGCAGGTATTTGAAGTCTCGCTGTTATGCGGTGCGGATGGATACGTCGCTATATGTAAATTGTAAGAAAATGCGTTATAAACGCTACCGCTTTGGCGGCTGGTATGCACCTGCCATGTGGGTGAAAGACAGGATTTATTTCTGTGCGCAACCTGTGGGGCAGGCTGCCGCAAGTACGGCAACTCCGCCCGATGCAACTAAGCTGGGCGGTGAAGTGGGAGATGCTATCAATGCTTCGGGGCTGGTTTTTGCGCGCGTGTATTATGAGTTGAATCCGGAAACGGGACGCTCGGAGTTTGTGGGCAGGGAGAAGATGCTGGAACTGCTGGCGGATTATCCTGAGCTGAAAGAGGCTTTTGAAAAAGAAACGAGCGAGTCGGCAGAGGTCATCGGAAAGTATCTGAGACAACTCAAGTCTGAACCGACTTGTTCCATCGAATCAGCCCAAGCCTTATCGAACTGACCAAGAAAGCGAGAAACGGTCATCTGCCTTCACAACAGGAGTGGGAAATATTGTTTGCCACCGATGGATATAAGCAGTTTTTTGACCGCCCTGTGGGGAAATCGCTGAAAAAAACTTTCAAGGCTTCTTATGAAATTGTTTTCGACCGGAATTTAAAGGCTGTTAAGGATAGTATCTTGTCTGTTCCCCTTCAGACGATGAAGAACAATGAAGATATCGTACGTTATTTTTGTATTCAAAATCTCAGCCGGTTTGGCGATGACCTTGATAGGCTCGATGACTATTTGGCAGGCTCTGCCCTCTCCGGCGCTTTTGTCCGTGGCAACAAGCAAGCCTTGAAATACTTACCGGATAGTTTTGCGATGCGACATCCCGATCACAGTAAATTCTACATTCTCTTGTTTACCCCCGAAGCCTGGTCGCTCAGCGGCAATGTATTTATGGATTTGAATTGTGTTTATAGTCAGGATGAAGAATCCCTGGTCAATCTGATAGGCCACGAACTGCATCACAGCTATCGTTGGGGCTATCTTCGAGAGAAATACAAAGACAGTGGAAGTCCTGTTGCGGCCGCGTTGAGCATGATGCAGTCGGAGGGGTGCGCTGATATTCTGAACAAGTTCGAGGGGCCTTATTCTATGAAAGACGCCGGGCTTTTCGGTGAAGATGTGCTGAAACAGATGAACGAAAACTACTACAATACGCCGAAGCTACTGCAAAAGATAGATTCTTTGACGGTGGGTTACTCGAAAGGAACAGTGGACGCCGATGTCTATGGGCAGGTTGCCAAGTTGCCGGTTAACGGCGGACATCCGAATGGCTTTTATATGGCGACGCTCATCAAGCACCAACTCGGATTGCAGGCGATTGCCGACAATTCTGTGGAACCGGTGATGTTTGTGGAAACCTATAACAAGGCTGCGCGAAAGGCAGGTGATGAATATGTCTTTACTGATGAATTTGTGGCTTATGTAAAACAACAGTATAAGTTAATGGAGAAGTAACTTTTCTGACTTTAACTAAAATTAAAATAGTATGAAAGGACGATTCTTGGTTGCGCTTTTTTTGTATTTGGCTTTTGCCGTAGTGTTCTCCGGTTGCAGAACTGTCGATACCGTAGAAGGACAAACGGCTCATCATGTTGCCTTGCAGGCATTGACATCCGGCAACTGCAAGATTGTATTGGAAGAGATTTATATCCCTTCCGACCGCCCCGAAAAACTTCGTACGCAGCAGGTCTCAGGTAGCTATTTTGTAATAAAGGGGGACAAACTGCGGGCCTACCTTACGCGTGAAGTCGACGGTTCGAAGCTATTCTCCGGCATCTCTCCGTTGAATGGCGGTGAGGCCGATTTGCAGATAGGCGAACCGGAAGTGCGGAATAACGGAGATGTCAACATCAGTTTGCGGGTGTAGGGGAGTCGGCATTATCGGGTATTCGAGTGGGTAATGACGCTTTATCACGATTCCAACCAATGTTCCGTGCAGGCAAACAAGGTTACATGGCAGGAAATTACAGTTCAAGGGACGTATTCTGCCTTTGCCTGAAAAATAAGCTGAAAGACTAATCCTGTGCAGGTCTATACCGGATTATCGCGATGATATTGCTAAAATGAAAATCCGTGATCAAGAATAAGCTGTACACTATTCTAACTTTACTAAATGATAAAATTCCCGGTATTCTATTGCGAATATCGGGAATTATTTTTATATTGCGGCAGATACAAGCCAGTGTATTCTGACAATTTGTAACTATTCACCTTATATACTATGGAGATAACTTTAAGCAAAACACTGCCCCCTTATCCCACCTTCGTAGAAGGTATCCGGCGGGCATCCGACCGCGGCTACACTCTTGACGCGGCACAAACCGCTACGGCATTGAAGAATGCCCTGCGCTACATCCCTAAAGAACTGCACGAAACACTCGCTCCGGAGTTTATGGAAGAACTCCGTACACGCGGACGCATTTACGGCTACCGCTACCGTCCGCAAGGCGACCTCAAGGCAAAGCCCATCGACGAATACAAAGGACGCTGCATCGAGGGTAAGGCCTTTCAGGTGATGATAGACAATAATCTTTGTTTCGACATAGCCTTTACCCTTACGAACTTGTCACTTACGGTGAGACGGGGCAGGTGTGCCAGAATTGGATGCAGTATCGCCTGATAAAACAATACCTTGAAGTCCTTACCGATGACCAGACGCTCGTTATCGAAAGCGGGCATCCGCTGGGACTCTTCAAGTCGAAACCCGAAGCGCCGCGCGTCATTATTACGAATGCGATGATGGTAGGGCTGTATGATAATCAGCAGGACTGGCATACAGCCATGCAGATGGGTGTAGCCAATTACGGTCAGATGACTGCCGGCGGGTGGATGTATATCGGGCCGCAGGGCATTGTGCACGGCACTTTCAACACCCTTTTGAATGCCGGACGGCTGAAGCTCGGCATCCCTCAGGACGGTGACCTGCGCGGACGGCTTTTCGTCTCTTCCGGCCTGGGCGGTATGAGCGGCGCCCAGCCCAAAGCTGCCGAGATGTCCGGTGCGGCGGCTGTCATAGCCGAAGTGGATGCCTCGCGTATCGAAACCCGCCACCGTCAAGGCTGGGTGGGACACGTAACGGATTCGCTGCCGCAAGCCTTTGCGCTGGCCAAAGAGGCCATGGACAGTCACACTCCGATTTCCATCGCCTATCACGGCAATGTGGTAGACCTTTTGGAATATGCCGTAAAGGAACAGATACATATAGACCTGCTTTCCGACCAGACATCCTGCCATGCGGCATACGACGGCGGCTACTGCCCCGTGGGACTGACCTTCGAGGAGCGTACCCGGATGCTGCATGAGAATCCTGCCGAATTCCGCCGTAAGGTGGATGCTACGTTGAAGCGCCACTTCCTTGCCATAAAAGAGCTTGTCGGCCGGGGCACGTACTTCTTCGATTACGGCAACTCTTTCATGAAAGCCGTTTATGATGCCGGCGTTCCCGAAATAGCGCGCAACGGCAGCGACAAGAACGGTTTCATCTTCCCCAGCTACGTGGAAGACATTATGGGGCCGGAACTCTTCGATTACGGCTACGGGCCTTTCCGTTGGGTATGTCTTAGCGGCAAGCACGAGGACCTGGTAAAGACCGACCGTGCCGCCATGGAGTGCATCGACCTACCGCCGCGGACAGGATTTGGATAATTATAACTGGATACGCGATGCCGAGAAGAACAACCTGGTGGTAGGCACACAGGCGCGTATCCTCTATCAGGATGCCGAGGGACGCATGAAGATTGCCTTGCGCTTCAATGAAATGGTGCGCCGCGGCGAAGTAGGTCCCATTATGCTGGGACGCGACCATCACGATGTCAGCGGTACGGACTCTCCTTTCCGCGAGACATCCAACATCAAGGACGGCAGCAACGTAATGGCGGACATGGCGGTGCAATGCTTTGCCGGAAACTGCGCGCGGGGCATGAGCTTGTGGCGTTGCACAACGGCGGCGGAGTAGGTATCGGCAAGGCGTTAACGGCGGCTTCGGCATGGTGTGCGACGGTTCCGAACGGGTGGACGAAATCTTGCGCTCTGCCATGCTTTGGGATGTGATGGGCGGTGTGGCACGCCGTTCGTGGGCACGAAATGCACATGCCATGGAAACCAGCGAAGAGTTTAACCGCACCCATGCGGAAAGCTATCACATCACGATGCCTTACGTGGCGGATGAAGAACTGATTGATAAATATATAAAATAATAGTAACAGGCTTATTTATAGAGGAGATAAGGACATAAGAGTATTCTTTTTCAGACAGACGAACCAAAGAACATAAAGGATATTCAGAATATAAGAGAACCAAAGAACAAATGCACAAAAAGATATAAGGTTAAGAGGATAAACTCAACTGTGATGTCCGGCAGGTATCCGCCTGCATAGTTTATGTCCTTTTGTTCTTCTGTCTGAAAAAATAATAGGTCTGTCCGGAGATAATATCAAAGAAAAATACCGTCTCCTCTGTAGTAAGCTCCAAAAACATAACCGTTATGAACCGAATCGTAGAATGTGTCCCCAATTTCAGCGAGGGACGTGACTTGCAGAAAATAGACCGTATTGTAGCCCCTTTCCGTGGCAAACAAGGTGTGAAGTTGCTGGATTACAGTAACGATGAAGACCACAACCGGCTGGTGGTTACCGTAGTGGGCGAGCCCGAACCGCTCCGCGATGCCGTGCTCGAAGCCATCGGCGTGGCCGTACAGCTCATCGACCTGAACAAACACCAGGGGCAGCATCCCCGTATGGGCGCTGTGGACGTTGTTCCTTTTATCCCAATCAAGAATGTGACCATGGAAGAGGCCATTGCGCTCTCTAAGGAAGTGGGTGCGGAAGTGGCAAAACGTTATAACCTGCCTGTATTCCTCTACGAGAAATCCGCTTCGGCACCTCACCGCGAGAACCTTGCGGCTGTCCGTAAAGGAGAGTTCGAGGGCATGGCGGAGAAGATAAAGCTTCCCGAATGGCAACCCGATTTCGGTCCCGCCGAACGTCATCCTACCGCCGGTACGGTGGCAGTGGGAGCACGCATGCCGTTGGTAGCCTATAACATCAACCTCAATACGCCGAGTCTGGAGATTGCGCACGACATTGCCAAAAAGATACGTTTTATCGGCGGCGGACTGCGCTACTGCAAGGCTATGGGCGTGGAACTGAAAGACCGGGGGATTACCCAGGTATCCATCAACATGACCGACTATACCCGCACGGCGCTTTACCGTGCCTTCGAACTGGTACGCATCGAAGCGCGCCGCTACGGTGTCAGCATCGTGGGCAGTGAGATTATAGGCCTCGTACCTATGGAAGCGCTGATTGATACGGCTTCCTATTACCTCGGACTGGAGAACTTCTCGATGCAGCAGGTGCTGGAAGCCCGGATAATGGAATAAGTGCAGGAATACGCAGACTGCGCGAGTAACCGGAAGAAAATGAAACAGAAACAGCTATGACAGAAAATCTGATAATCTTCAATGCCCGTGTCGTAACTCCCGTCGGCTTTTCCGCCCGCCGCGGCAGGGAAATGGAAGAACTTTGCATCATCGATGACGCTACGGTGGAAGTTACCGGAGGCATCATCACCTACGTAGGCCCTAACCGTGGCGAGGAGCGCGACGGCTATTATCAGCGCTACTGGCATTACAACGCCCGCGGCAAGTGCCTTTTGCCCGGCTTTGTCGATTCGCATACGCACTTCGTGTTTGGCGGGGAACGTGCCGAGGAATTCTCCTGGCGGTTGAAAGGCGAGAGCTATATGTCCATTATGGAGCGTGGCGGCGGCATTGTCAGTACGGTGAAAGCTACGCGTGAGTGCAACTTTATCCAACTGCGCGCCAAGGCAGAGGGCTTTTTGAAGCAGATGAGCACTATGGGAGTTACCACCGTCGAGGGCAAGAGCGGCTACGGCCTGGACAAGGAAACCGAGTTGCTGCAACTCCGCGTGATGCGCAGTCTGAACAATGACGAGCACAAGCGTGTGGACATCGTTCCTACGTTTCTGGGCGCGCATGCAGTGCCTCAGGAATACAATGGACGCACGGACGATTACGTGGATTTCATTATCCGTGAAGTCATGCCCGCTGTTGTTCAAAACCGGCTGGCAGAGTTTTGCGATGTCTTTTGCGAGCAAGGCGTGTTCTCTATCGGACAGTCCCGTCGCTTGCTGACCGCCGCCCGTGAAATGGGACTGGCACTGAAACTCCACGCCGATGAATCGTACCGCTGGGCGGTGCGGGGCTGGCTGCGGAACTCTCTGCCGTCTCCGCCGACCACTTGCTGCATGCTTCCGATGCCGACATCCGTGCCATGGCGGATAAAGGCGTGGTTGCCACATTGCTCCCTCTTACCGCCTTTGCCCTGAAAGAGCCGTATGCCGCGGGCGCGAGATGATTGATGCGGGCTGTGCCGTAGCATTGGCCACCGACCTCAACCCCGGCAGTTGTTTCTCAGGTTCTATCCCGCTGACCTTTGCGCTGGCATGTATCTATATGAGGATGAGTATCGAAGAAGCTATAACCGCCCTCACACTGAATGGAGCCGCCGCCTTGAACCGGGCCGACAGCATCGGCAGTATCGAGGTGGGAAAGAAAGGAGACTTTGTGGTGCTGAACACGGACAATTACCATTTCCTGCCCTATTACGTGGGGATGAACTGTGTACACACTACGGTGAAGGAAGGCGTGCTTTATCCGGTGCTTTGAAACAGAAAACTAATACTTTATACTTTATATTTAATACTTAAATCCCATGTTAGTCGATTTAACAGTCAAAGAGTTTTTGAATAAAGTGGCGGGTAGCGATCCCGTCCCCGGCGGCGGAAGCATCGCCGCATTGAATGGAGCCGTCGCTTCGGCTTTGGCGGCAATGGTTGCCAACCTCACCATTGGCAAGAAAGGCTATGAGGAGCATGAAGAACTGATGAAACATATCTCCGAAGTGGCTTTGCAAGTAAAAGATACCTTCATCGGCGACATAGACCGCGACTCCGAAGCCTACGACAGCGTATTTGCCTGCTTCAAGATGCCGAAGGCACCGATGAGGAAAAGGCTGCTCGCAGTGCAGCCATTCAGGAAGCTACGAAGTTTGCCGCACTTGTGCCTATGCAGGTGGCGCGCAATGCCTTCGAACTGATGACCGTCATTATGGACGTAGCCCGCCTGGGCAACCGCAATGCCGTAACCGATGCCTGCGTGGCAATGATGTCGGCCCGCTCTGCCGTGTTGGGAGCCTTGATGAATGTGCGCATCAACCTCGGTTCGCTGAAGGATAAGGAGTTCGTTGCCAAACTGCAAGCCGAAGCCGATGAACTGGAACGCCTTGCCTGCGCCAAAGAAAAAGAATTGTTGGACGAAATCAATGAGGAGCTCAAAGTATGAAGAATGTCTATTATGTCGGTTCGGGCGAGCTGACTTTCGAACTTATCGAACGCATCATTAACGAGAACCTGAAACTTGAGCTGGCTCCCGAAGCTAAGGAACGCATACAGAAATGCCGCGACTATCTGGATAAGAAAACCGTTGAATCGGCAGAGCCTTTGTATGGAATAACTACCGGGTTCGGTTCGTTGTGTAGTAAGAATATATCGCAAGACGAAGTGGGCATCTTGCAGGAGAATCTCATCAAGAGCCATGCTTGCAGCGTGGGCGAGGAGATACGTCCGGTCATCATCAAGCTGATGATGCTGCTCAAGGCACATGCGCTTTCTTTGGGGCATAGCGGTGTGCAGGTGATTACCGTACAGCGCATCCTCGACTTTTTCAATAACGATGTGATGCCTATCGTCTATGACCGCGGTTCGCTTGGAGCATCGGGCGACCTTGCGCCGCTTGCCAATCTTTTCCTGCCGCTTATCGGTGTGGGCGATGTATATTATAAAGGTAAGAAGCGCGAGGCAATCAGTGTACTCGATGAGTTCGGCTGGGAGCCCGTCAAGCTGATGAGCAAGGAAGGACTTGCTTTGTTGAACGGTACGCAGTTTATGAGTGCCAACGGTGTCTTTGCCATCCTTAAAGCCTTCCGCCTCTCCAAGAAAGCCGATTTGATAGCAGCCCTTTCATTGGAAGCCTTTGACGGCCGTATCGACCCCTTCATGGACTGTATCCAGCAAATCCGTCCCCACAAAGGACAAATCGAGACAGGCGAGAACGTCCGCAAGCTGTTGGAAGGCAGCGAACTCATCGCCCGTCCCGGCAAGCATGTGCAGGATCCATACTCTTTCCGTTGTGTTCCGCAGGTACACGGCGCCACGAAGGATGCCATCAGGTATGTGTCTTCGGTACTGCTGACCGAAATCAATTCCGTAACGGACAATCCTACTATCTTCCCCGATGAAGACCGCATCATTTCGGGTGGAAACTTTCACGGGCACCGTTGGCTATTTCGTACGACTTTCTGGCATCGCCCTTGCCGAGTTGGGTAATATCTCCGAACGCCGCATTGCCCAGCTCATCATGGGGTTGCGCGGACTGCCGGAGTTCCTGGTTGCCAATCCCGGTCTGAATTCGGGTTTCATGATTCCCCAATATGCTGCCGCTTCCATGGTGAGCCAGAACAAGATGTACTGTTATGCCGCCAGCAGCGATTCCATCGTATCCAGCAACGGGCAGGAAGACCATGTGAGTATGGGCGCCAATGCCGCAACAAAGCTGTTCCGCATCATGGACAATCTGGAACATATTCTTGCCATTGAATTGATGAATGCCGCGCAAGGTATCGACTTCCGCCGTCCGCAAAAGACTTCGCCCATTCTGGAACGTTTCCTGTGCGAATACCGCAAGGAAGTTCCCTTTGTGAAGGACGATATTGTAATGTATAAGGAAATCCATAAGACAGTGGCATTCCTCAGCCGCACCAAATTTGATTATTAGGATATTTCTCCTTGTATATCTGTTATATCCCTAATTTTTATTAACCGTTTGAGAAAAGAAAGAAAACTTAATTGCTTAATTAAGTTTTCTTTCTATATTTGCTTGTTTTTATTTTGAAAAATGGATAAAAAGAGTTTTTGAATTTTAAAAGAAAGAGAAATGAGCGAATATACCAAGCATCTTGTCCCCCGCCCGGAGCTGAGAGAGCGGATTATTGATACTGCGGTGGAAGCTTTTTCTGCGCACGGCATCAAGAGTATTACAATGGATGATATTGCCACTTCACTGGGCATTTCCAAACGTACCCTTTATGAAGTCTTTTCGGATAAGGAACTTTGTTGGAAGAGTGCATACTGAAAGGTCAGAAGGAAGGGGATGAATTTTTGAAGAATGTACTTGCCACCTCCGGAAATGTATTGGAAGTCCTGCTGAAATGCTATCAGCGCAGCATCGAACAGTTCCATGCCACCAATAAGAAGTTCTTTGAAGACATCAAGAAGTATCCCAAAGCCTATGCGCTGATGACGAACCGTCATAACCAGGATTCGGAAGAAACGGTAAACTTCTTTAAGGAAGGTGTGAAGCAGGGCATTTTCCGTGATGATGTAAACTTTGCCATTATCAATCTGTTGGTAAGGGAGCAGATAGACGTGTTGATGAATACGGACATCTGCAAAGAGTATTCCTTCCTTGAAGTCTATGAGTCTATAATGTTCACTTTTCTGCGCGGAATCTCTACGGAACAGGGGGCGCACGAGCTGGAAGCGTTTATCCGGGAATACCGTAAAAAGGTTTTGCCCGCAGACAATGACACGAAAACCAAATAGAATAACAATTAATAGTTTATGAAGATGCAGAGATTTTTTGAGGGTAAAAAATGGCTTTTGCTTATTGCCATAGTCTTGGCAGGCAGCCATGCACGGGCGCAAGGGACGAGGGATACCCTGACCTTGAACCTTGACAAAGCCTTGGAGATTGCTTTGAGCGACAATCCCACCATTAAAGTGGCGGAAGAGGAGATTGCCTCAAGAAAGTGAGTCGTAAGGAAACTTGGCAGAACTTGTTGCCCGAGGCAAGTATTACGGGAAGTATGAGCCATACCATCACGGCTCCGCAGTTCAGTATCGGCGACCAAATCGTGAAAATGGGGCAGGACAAGGCGAATACGCTGCGGGAACATTGAATATCAGTTTGCCATTGTTTGCCCCTTCCGTCTATCGTGCCATGTCGATGACAAAGACGGATATAGAGCTGGCTGTGGAGAAGTCGCGGGCTTCCAAACTGGATTTGGTGAACCAGGTGACCAAAGCCTACTATCAGCTGATGCTGTCGCAGGACTCATACGAAGTTTTGCAGAAAAGCTATGAACTGGCGGAAGAAAATTATCATATTGTCAATGCCAAATATCAGCAGGGGGCGGTAAGCGAATTCGATAAAATCACCGCTGAAGTGCAGATGCGTAGCGTGAAGCCGAGTGTCATTTCCGCCGGAAATGCCGTTACGCTTTCCAAACTGCAACTTAAGGTGCTGATGGGCGTTACCGCCGATGTAGAGATTAAGATTGACGACAGTTTGGCGGCCTATGAAAGTATCGTGTTTGCCAATCAGTTGGAGAATGACGCTCACGAGGCTTGGTGAACAATACCACCATGAAGCAATTGGAGTTAAACCGTCTGATGCTTCAGAAGAATATCAAGTCCTTGCGCACCAACTTCATGCCGACAATAGGATTGGGGTATTCTTATCAGTACCAGTCCATGAACAACGACAGTTGGAACATCTTCGATTACCATTACAGCGGCAGCTCTTCGCTGGTATTCAATCTGACTATTCCTTTATATAAGGCAAGCAACTTTACGAAACTGAAATCCAACCGCATCCAGATGCGCCAGTTGGACCAGAACCGTATCGATACGGAACGTAAGCTGAACATGCAGATTACAAGCTACCAGGATAACATGGCAGCCAGCTCGGAGCAGGTATCCAGTAACAAGGAGAATGTGATGCAGGCCGAAAAGGCGGTGCAGATTGCCGGCAAGCGTTATGAAGTGGGCAAGGGTACGGTACTCGAACTGAATACTTCGCAGGTTCAGCTCACCGAGGCGGAGCTTACTTACAACCAATCCATATATGACTACCTGGTGGCTAAGGCCGACCTTGACCAGGTATTGGGAAGAGACTATATCATCAGTAATCAGAAATAAAACAAGAACAACGATATGAAGAAACGTTTTCAATTGATTGCCCTGCTTGCAGTAGCACTGTTGGGTGCTTGCAGCGGTGGAAAAGATAAAGTTGCCGTTGAGCAGGTGGACGAAAAGCCGAGAGTGAAGCTGGCGGATGTAAAAGCACGTCCGGTAGAGCAGATTCATGAGTACACAGCTACCGTAGAAGCAGAGGTGAAGAACAACATAGCTCCTTCCTCTCCGGTACGCATCGACAGGATATTGGTGGAAGTGGGCGACCGCGTGTCCAAAGGTCAGAAGCTGGTCAGCATGGATGAGGCAAACCTGAAACAGACAAAGTTCCAGTTGGACAATCAGGAGATTGAGTTCAAGCGTATGGACGAACTGTATAAAGTGGGCGGTGCATCCAAATCGGAGTGGGATGCAGCAAGATGGCGCTGGACATAAAAGAAACGGCCTACCGCAATCTGCTGGAGAATACCGCGTTGCTCAGTCCGATAAACGGTGTTGTAACTGCCCGAAACTATGACAGCGGCGATATGTACAGCGGCGGCGAACCCGTGCTGGTGGTAGAGCAGATTATGCCGGTGAAGCTGCTTATCAATGTTTCCGAAACTTACTTCACCCAAGTGAAGAAAGGCGCTCCGGTAGCGTGAAGCTGGATGTTTACGGAGACGAACTCTTTGAAGGCTATATCAGTCTGGTGTATCCTACAGTAGACCCGAACACCCGTACTTTTCCGGTAGAGATTAAACTCGCCAATAAAGACCGAGGGTACGTCCCGGAATGTTTGCCCGCGCCACGCTTAACTTCGGAACCAAAAACAATGTGGTTGTACCCGATTTGGCCATCGTGAAGCAATCCGGTTCCGGCGACCGTTATGTATATGTGTACAAGGACGGTAAGGTTACCTATAATAAGGTAGAGCTCGGACGTCGCATGGGGGCCGAATACGAGCTGATTTCCGGTGTGCCCGACAACTCCCGGGTGGTTATAGCCGGACAAACCAAACTGGTGAACGGAATGGAAGTAGAAATAGCGGTTAGCGATTAGTGATTCGTGATTAGTGGTTTGCCGGTAAATAAGTTGCTAATCTCTAAATACTAAACGTTAATCACTAATCCCTAATCATTAAACGCTAATCCCTAATCCCTAATAATATGAGTTTATATGAAGGTGCGGTTAAGAAACCGATTATGACTTCCCTCTGCTTCCTGGCAGTGGTGATATTTGGTCTGTTCTCGTTGTCCAAGTTGCCTATTGATTTGTATCCGGACATTGATACAAATACGATTATGGTGATGACGGCCTATCCGGGAGCAAGTGCTTCGGATATCGAGACAACGTGACCCGTCCGTTGGAGAATGTTTTGAACTCAGTCAGCGATTTGAAGCACATCACTTCCCGTTCTTCGGAGAATATGTCGCTGATTACGCTGGAGTTTGAGTTCGGTAATGATATTGACGTGCTGACAAACGATGTGCGCGACAAGTTGGATATGGTTAGTTCCGAACTGCCCGATGATGTGGAGAATCCTATCATCTTCAAGTTCAGTACGGATATGATTCCTATCGTGCTGCTGTCCGTACAGGCAAACGAAAGCCAGTCGGCACTTTACAAGATACTGGACGACCGTGTGGTAAACCCTCTGGCGCGTATTCCCGGTGTGGGTACGGTGTCTATCAGCGGTGCGCCGCAGCGTGAAATCCAGGTGTACTGCGACCCCTATAAGCTGGAGGCGTACAACTTGAGTATCGAAACAATCAGTTCCATTATCGGTGCGGAGAACAAGAACATACCGGGCGGTAATTTCGACATCGGCAATGAGACTTATTCCTTGCGTGTGGAGGGTGAGTTTGGCGACTCCCGTGAACTGGCGGATGTGGTGGTGGTACCTATAACGGTGCTACCGTTTACCTGCGCGACGTAGCCCGGATTGTGGATACCGTGGAGGAACGTGCGCAGGAAACCTATAACAACGGTGTGCAGGGTGCGATGATTGTGGTTCAGAAACAGTCGGGCGCCAACTCGGTGGAGATTTCCAGGAAAGTACAGGAGGCGTTGCCCCGTCTGCAGAAGAACCTGCCGAGCGATGTGAAGTTAGGCGTCATTGTGGATACGTCCGAAAACATCCTGAACACTATCGACAGTTTGACGGAGACGGTGATGTACGCCCTGCTGTTCGTCGTGATTGTGGTATTCCTGTTCCTGGGACGCTGGCGGGCTACATTGATTATCTGTATTACGATTCCGCTTTCTCTGATTGCTTCGTTCATATACCTGGCAATATCGGGGAATACGATTAATATCATTTCGCTTTCGTCACTCTCCATAGCCATCGGTATGGTGGTGGACGACGCCATTGTGGTGTTGGAGAATGTCACGACACACATCGAGCGCGGTTCCGACCCGAAGCAGGCAGCAGTTCACGGAACGAACGAGGTGGCTATTTCCGTAGTGGCTTCTACGCTGACGATGATTGCCGTATTCTTCCCGCTGACCATGGTAACCGGTATGTCCGGCGTGCTGTTCAAGCAGTTGGCTGGATGATGTGCGCCATTATGTTTGTATCCACCGTTTCGGCTTTGACGCTGACGCCGATGCTCTGTTCGCAACTGCTCCGCTTGCAGCGTAAACAGTCCAAGATGTTCCGGATATTCTTCGGGCCGATAGAGCACACATTGGACGGTTTGGACAACTGGTATGCACGTATGCTCAACTGGGCGGTACGTCATCGTATGGTCGTGCTTGTCGGTTGTGTGATATTCTTTATCCTGAGCCTGTTCTGTGCAAAGACCATTGGTACGGAGTTCTTCCCGGCGCAGGACAATGCCCGTATTGCCGTACAGTTGGAGTTGCCCATCGGTACGCGTAAAGAAGTGGCGCAGGAGGTTTCGCAGAAACTTACCAATCAGTGGCTGCAGAAGTATAAGGGTGTCATGAAGATATGCAACTATACCGTAGGGCAGGCCGATTCGGATAATACCTGGGCTTCCATGCAGGACAACGGTTCGCACATCATTCCCTTCAATATCAGTTTGGTAGATCCGGCAGACCGTGATATTACGCTGGAGACTGTCTGCGAGGAAATGCGCGAAGACCTGAAGGCTTATCCCGAATTCAGTAAGGCACAGGTTATTTTCGGCGGTAGTAATACGGGTATGTCGGCCCAGGCATCCGCCGATTTCGAGGTATATGGCTACAGTATGGAAGAAACCGACAGCGTTGCCGCCCGCCTGAAGCGCGAACTGCTGAACGTAAAAGGCGTGTCCGAAGTCAACATCAGCCGCAGCGATTACCAGCCGAATACCAGGTGGACTTCGACCGCGAGAAGCTGGCGATTCACGGACTGAACCTTTCTACTGCCGCCACCTATCTGCGCAACCGCATCAATGGCGCTACGGCTTCCAAGTATCGTGAAGACGGCGATGAGTATGATATCAAGGTGCGCTACGCCCCCGAATACCGTACCAGTCTTGAAAGTATCGAGAACATATTGGTATACAATGCCAAAGGCGAGGGCGTCCGTATCAAGGATTTGGGAAAGGTGGTGGAACGTTTTGCTCCGCCTACTATCGAGCGTAAGGACCGTGAACGTATCGTAACGGTGTCTGCCGTCATTTCCGGCGCTCCGTTGGGTGACGTGGTGGCTGCGGGCAATGCCATTATCGATAGAATGGAGAAACCGTCCGACATAACCATTCAGGTGGCGGGTTCCTTTGAAGACCAGCAGGATTCGTTCCGCGATTTGGGAACACTCGGCGTATTGATTATCATCTCGTGTTTATCGTAATGGCAGCCCAGTTCGAGTCGCTTACCTATCCATTTATCCTGATTCTCTCCGTGCCGTTTGCCATGAGCGGTGTGCTGATGGCGCTGTTCATAACCAATACGACGCTGAGTGTGATGAGTCTGCTGGGCAGTATCATGTTGATCGGTATCGTGGTGAAGAACGGTATCGTACTCATTGACTACACCATTCTCTGCCGCGAACGCGGGCAGTCGGTGCTGAATGCCGTGGTTACGGCAGGCAAGAGTCGTCTCCGTCCGGTGTTGATGACGACCATGACTACCATTCTCGGTATGATTCCGATGGCCATCAGCAGCGGTCAGGGTTCTGAGATGTGGAGTCCTATGGCGATTGCCGTAATCGGCGGTCTGGCGGTTTCCACCATTCTGACTTTGATTTACGTTCCTACGATGTACTGTATCTTCGGTGGTGTCGGCATCAAACGCCAACGTCGCAAGATGCGCAAGCAATTGGATGCTTACTTTGAGGAACAGGCTAATAATTAATAGTTGACATTTAATAATTGAATAATGAAATCAGTATTAATCACATTCGATCAGGCATATTACGAGCGTATCATTGCTACACTCGACCGGCTCAATTGCCGGGGCTTCACTTATTGGGAGCAGGTTCGCGGGCGCGGTTCCAAGACCGGTGAGCCTCATTACGGCAGTCACGCCTGGCCTTCCATGTGCTCCGCCATTCTTACAATGGTAGAGGACGAGCGGGTAGAGCCCCTGCTGGAGGTCCTTCACAACATGGACAAGCAGACCGAGCAATTGGGGCTCCGGGCATTTGTCTGGAACATAGAGCGGACTGTTTAAAGTTTCTGCCATACAAACAGCAGTCAAGACTGTGTTAAAATGAACCTGACGATTTCTTTTTAGGAAGGACGATATTTATTTTCATCCGATTCTTTATCTTTGCGTCCGGATTAGTTATGGAAAAGAGCGTTTTAAAACATACAGGTTGGCTGATGCTTATTGTGCTGGCGGTACTTCTGCTGCTGAACTTGCTGCCGGGGGGCACGATAGGGGGCCATGTGTTGAGGCGGGTAGACATACTTGGCGATGTGCGTCCCGTGCCGGAAGTCGTGAGCGAACCGGACAGTCTGTTGCCGCCGCCCCCGAAAGTGAAGCCCGCCTTTGTGGATACCTGTCGCAGCGGCATGACCTGCATTGAGGATTACAGCGATTCCACCCTGCGCGCATGACACCTTTCTATCGCGCGCTGGATGAGCTGGCGGTAAAGCCCCGTCCGGTGCGTATTGCCTATTTCGGAGATTCTTTCATCGAGGCGGATATCCTGACGGCCGACCTGCGTGCGATGTTGCAGGAGCGTTATGGCGGCTGCGGGGTAGCTTCGTGACGATTACTTCTCCGGTCAACGGCTATCGGCCTACGGTGCGGCACAGCTTTGGCGGCTGGCAGAGCCATTCCGTTACGGACTCCGTATTCTTCGACCGTGGCAAGCAAGGTGTTTCGGGCCATTATTTTATTCCGACTCCCGGAGCGTACGTAGAACTTGGCGGACAGAGGAAGTATGCTTCCCGGCTCGATACTTGCGAACGTGCTTCTATCTTCTTTTATAATAAAGGCGAAGCCCGCCTTTCGGCATCCGTAAACAAGGGCGAACCGCAGACCGGGACATTCCCGCCTGCCGACGGACTTCGTGAAATGGATGTAACGGGACGTATCGGCTCTGTGCGTTGGAAAGTGGAGAGCGCCGATTCTACCTTATTCTACGGAGTGGCTATGGACGGCACGCAAGGGATTGCTGTCGATAATTTTTCGCTTCGGGGCAGTTCTGGCCTGTCTTTGCGCTCCATACCTGTCCGGACTATGCGCAAATTTAACGAACTGCGTCCGTACGATTTGATAGTCCTTCAGTACGGACTGAACGTAGCTACGGAACGCGGGCGTAATTACGACGCTATCGCGACGGTATGCTGACGACCATTGCCCATTTGAAGCAAGCCTTCCCCCAAGCCGGAATTCTCATTGTCGGTGTGGGCGACCGCGAGTATAAAACCGAAGAGGGCAGTCTGCAGACCATGCCCGGCATTAAAAACCTTATCCGTTACCAGCAGAATCTGGCGGCCGACAGCGGGGTGGCTTTCTGGAATATGTTCGAAGCTATGGGCGGTGAAGGCAGTATGGCGGATATGTGCATGCCAAACCTTCTTTAGCCAATTACGATTATACGCATATCAACTTCCGTGGCGGCAAGCATCTGGCGGAACTGCTTTATGAGGCTCTGGTTTATGGCAAAGAACAATACGACAGGAGGCGTGCCTATGAAGCGGAGCCATAAAAGGGGCCGGTACTTGGCCGATTTACGGTTTGCCGTTTGCTGCGCGGTATTGGCGTTGCTCTTCCTGCCGGTGCAACGGAACTATGCCCAAGATGTGCTTCCGGGTTGTCCCCGGCTTCAGAAAACGGCATTTGATTGCGACACGCTTAGAATCTACGGACAGCGTACGGATACGCTGCCCATTCCTCTCATCACCCTGCCCGCAGCCTTTCGGCAACTGGGCGGGAACGAGCTGATAGACAGCATCGGCATCCTGAAGCCCTTTTGGGAGAAACTGCGCATGCTCCGCCTGGGCATCGCTGTCGATACGGTACGCATCGTGCATGTGGGCGACAGTCATATCCGTGGCCATATCTTTCCCGAAACCACGGGCGGGTTGCTTCAAAGAACATTCGGAGCACTGTCTTATACGGACATGGGGATAAACGGTGCGTTTTGTACAACCTTTACCCGTCCGGACCGTGTGGCGGATATCGCTGCGTTGCATCCCGACCTTGTCATTCTCTCTTTCGGAACGAACGAGAGCCACAACCGGCGGTATAACTCCATACTGCACTACCGGCAGATGGAAGAACTGGTGTGCATGCTTCGCAAGAGTCTGCCCGATGTTCCGATGCTGATGACTACTCCGCCCGGTTCATACGATAGTTTCCGTCAGCGCCGTCGCCGGCGTACCTATAAGATTAATCCCCGTACTGCTGTTGCCGTACAGACCATCCGCCGTTTTGCCGATGCCAACGGACTGGCGGTGTGGGATATGTACGAGACTTTCGGCGGTGTCCGCCGGGCTTGTCTCAACTGGCAGGAAGCGCGTCTGATGCGTCCCGACCATGTGCACTATCTTCCGGAAGGATATGCATTGCAGGGCGAGATGTTCTATCGCGCTCTGCTGAAAGCGTATAATGACTATTGCAGTCAGTGAATGTAGTTAACTCATTTAGCCGTAAACCGACCGATGTGGAATATTAGCGAACTTTTGAACAAACTGAATATAGACCTTACCCGCCTGCACGACCTGCTGGTGTACAATCCGCATGCACCGATGATATTCAGCAGCGGCATTTTCCTGTGGCTGTTTGCAGCCTTTATCCTGTTCTACCTGCTTTTGCAGCGCCGCACCACCGCCCGCCTGATGTTCGTCACCCTGTTTTCTTACTACTTCTATTATAAAAGCAGTGGTGCTTATTTCTTTCTGCTGGCTATCGTTACGGTGAGCGATTTCTTCATAGCCCGCCTTATGGCGCGTGCCACCGTGCATTGGCAACGCAAAATGTGGGTTGCAGCCAGTCTGGCGATAAACCTGGGCCTGCTGTGCTATTTTAAATATACGAACTTTCTCTGCGATTTCTTTGCTTCGCTCACGGGCGGCACGTTTACCGCAATGGACATCTTCCTGCCTGTGGGTATATCCTTCTTTACGTTCCAGTCGCTGAGCTATACAATCGATGTGTACCGCAAGGAGATAACGCCTCTCACCAACTTGTTGGACTACGCATTCTATGTATCATTCTTCCCGCAGTTGGTGGCGGGTCCCATTGTGCGTGCACGCGACTTTATTCCGCAAATCCGCCGTCCGTTGTTTGTTTCCAGAGAGATGTTCGGCAGGGGGATTTTCCTTATTGTGAGCGGACTGTTCAAGAAGGCAGTTATCTCGGACTATATCAGTATCAACTTTGTGGAGCGCATCTTCGATAATCCTACCTTGTATTCGGGTGTGGAAAACCTTATGGGTGTTTACGGCTATGCGCTGCAAATCTATTGCGACTTCTCCGGATATAGCGATATGGCTATCGGCATTGCCTTGTTATTGGGCTTTCACTTCAACATAAACTTCGATTCGCCTTATAAGTCGGCATCCATTACGGAGTTCTGGCGTCGTTGGCATATCTCGCTTTCCAGTTGGCTGCGCGATTATCTCTATATATCCCTGGGCGGCAACCGTAAGGGCAAGATACGCCAGTATGCCAACCTTATCATTACCATGTTCCTGGGCGGCTTGTGGCATGGGGCTTCCTGGAATTTTGTGTTTTGGGGCATGTTGCATGGCGTTGCTTTGGCTGTCCATAAGTTCTGGATGGGCATTACCGGACGGAAGAAGGGCGAACGCAGTCGTGGCATCCGCCGCTTCTTCGGCATCGTCATTACGTTCCACTTCGTCTGCTTCTGCTGGATATTCTTCCGCAATGCCGATTTCTCCGCTTCGTTGGATATGTTGAGGCAGATATTCACGACTTTCCGTCCCGGGCTTTTCCCGCAACTGATAGTGGGCTATTGGGAAGTGTTTGCCTTGATGGCGCTCGGCTTCTTCCTGCATTTCGTGCCTGATAGTTGGGAGCATGCTTGCAGCAAGGCGGTCGTTCGTCTTCCGTTGATAGGGAAGGCATTGCTGCTGGTTGCCATAGTCTATCTGGTTATTCAGATGAAGAGTTCGGAGATACAACCGTTCATTTACTTCCAGTTCTAAGGGTGGTACTGCTGGTACCGGCTGCTGGTATTCCCTGTACCGCTCTTTGGTAGCTCATGTACCAAAGGGTGGTAGGTCTCGTACCTTAGTAAGGTACTGCTCGTACCATACTGTGGTACGGCGTGTACCACGGCGTGAAATATCTTGGTACACGTATTCCTTTCATTATTAGCATGCTGCCGGTATTATTCTTTCCTACCGGATTAATATGTTTAAATAGTATATGTCATGATACATACAGTAAACTTTATGAAACATTTGGCACAATGGTATATCGGGTAACCCTGTATCTTTGTACGGTAAATAAATCTGATTACTATCATTAAAACAGCAACAACCATGAAACGGAAACTTATCTGTTGGTTGCCTCTTCTATTGTTGATAGGGTGCAGCCAACCTACGTACAGAACAACCTCTTTGACTCCGGATAAGCGGGCGGAACTTTTACTGAAAGAACTTACTTTGGAAGAAAAAGTAGCATTGATGATGGACACTTCCCAACCGGTGGAGCGCTTGGGTATCAAACCCTATAACTGGTGGAACGAGGCGCTGCACGGTGTGGCACGCGCCGGATTGGCTACGGTTTTTCCGCAACCGATAGGTATGGCGGCCTCTTTTTCGCCGCAAACAGTATATGAAGTATTCAATGCCGTATCGGATGAGGCGCGTGCAAAAAATACATATTACGCATCGCAGGGCAGTTACGAGCGTTATCAGGACTTACCATGTGGACGCCTACGGTGAATATTTACCGTGATCCGCGTTGGGGACGGGGCATTGAGACCTATGGTGAAGACCCTTATCTCACCAGTCGCATGGGTGTCATGGTAGTGAAAGGGCTGCAAGGAACCAATGACGGAAGATACGATAAGTTGCATGCTTGTGCCAAACACTTTGCCGTACATTCCGGTCCGGAATGGAACCGTCATTCTTTCAACGTGGAGAACCTTAGCACACGTGATTTGTATGAAACCTATCTGCCGCCTTTTGAGGCGTTAGTGAAGGAAGCCGGTGTAAAGGAGGTGATGTGTGCCTATAACAGTTTCGAGGGAGAGCCTTGTTGCGGCAGCAACCGTTTGCTGATACAAATTCTCCGTAACGATTGGGGATTCGATGGTATTGTCCTTTCCGATTGTGGCGCTATTGCCGACTTTTATAATGAATACGGGCATAAGGCATATTCCGATGCAGAGTCTGCTTCGGCAGCCGCAGTGCTGAACGGAACGGATTTGGAGTGTGGCTCCAGTTATAAGGCATTGGTAAAGGCAGCTCAAGAAGGCAAGATTGATGAGAAAGACATTGATAAGGCTGTGCTCCGCCTGCTGGAAGCCCGTTTTGCTTTGGGAGAAATGGACGCTCCGGAAGATGTGTCTTGGACGAAGATTCCTTTCTCCGTAGTGGCTTCGGCTGCACACGACTCATTGGCTTTGGATATAGCCCGCAAGTCCATGACATTACTGCAAAACAAAGACAATATCCTTCCCTTGAAACGTGGCGGTCTGACTGTAGCTGTCATGGGACCTAATGCTAATGACTCCGTAATGCAATGGGGCAATTATAACGGTATGCCGTCACATACAGTCACCATTCTGGATGGAATACGGAATGCGTTGGGAGCGGACGATAAGCTGATTTATGAACAGGGTTGCAGTTGGGTGGAAAGAACACTGATTCAAAGCGTGTTCAACCAGTGTAAGTCGGCAGATGGACAAGGGTTTACAGCACGTTATTGGAACAATGTAAAGCATGAGGGAACCCCGGTGACTACTACACAAGTAACCACTCCTTTCCGCTTCTGTACCTCGGGAGCTACGGTTTTTGCACCGGGCGTAAACCTGACAGACTTCTCGGCAACTTACAACAGCGTGCTCACCCCTCTACAATCGGGCGAAGTGGTATTCGAAATTTATACATACGGTTCCGGTTGCCTGCGTATCAATGGCGAAGAAGTAAAGCGCTTCCGCAATACACATGGTGGCAGATCACTGGACTATACGCTACAGGTAAAAGCGGGGGTTCCTTACGACATCGAACTTGACTTTGAGTATTTCAGAAGCGATGCGCAACTGAATTTCGATATCGGCTTCAAGCAAAAGGTAAATATCGATGCATCTGTAGCTTGTGTGAAAGAGGCCGATGTTGTAGTTTTTGCCGGTGGTATATCTCCTCTTTTGGAAGGAGAGGAGATGGGAGTGAACCTTCCCGGTTTCAGGGGCGGAGACCGTACGGACATTGAATTGCCGGCTGTTCAGCGTGAATTGATTCACGCATTGCATCGTGCCGGAAAGAAGATAATTTTGGTGAATTGTTCCGGTTCGCCCATCGCTTTGGAGCCTGAAACAAAGAATTGTGAAGCTATCCTACAGGCTTGGTATCCGGGACAGGCGGGTGGCACTGCGTGGCAGATGTATTGTTCGGTGACTATAATCCGGGTGGACGCTTGCCTGTGACTTTTTATCGCAATATGTCTCAGCTTCCCGATTTTGAGGACTATAATATGACAGGACGTACCTATCGTTATATGACTCAACAACCATTGTTCCCGTTTGGTTACGGCTTGAGCTACACTACCTTTGAATATGGCAACTTATCCTTGGCCAAGGAACAGATTAAGGTGGGAGAACCTTTGAAGTTGACCGTTAATGTTACGAATAACGGTCAGCGTGACGGTGAAGAGGTGGTGCAGGTTTACCTCAAGAAGCAAGATGACGCAGAAGGACCGGGCAAGACTTTGCGTGCTTTTAAACGTGTCCGCATTCCTGCCGGAAAGAGTGTTGAGGTAGTGTTCGATTTGAACGGCAAGGAATTGGAATGGTGGGATGCTCAAAGTAATACGATGCGGGTTTGTGCAGGCAGGTACGATGTGATGGTGGGGAAAAGCTCTGCAGGATCGGGATTTGCAACGTGGGAGTTTCGTGATTGAATAAATGTTTTAGATGCACTTTCGCAGAAAATATCATCCTGTCGTTCTTGGATATTAGATTCCTCCGAATGACAGATGATAGTTGTTGTATATGTTACCGTTTTTGATAAGTTGCCTTATTCCACTTCAATCTCATCGATAAACAGGAAAGGTGTTCCCCCTTCTCCCGGATGTCCTTTGGGCAGGGCAGGGGTACGCTTGATTAATACTTTAACATAGCGTGCTTTCACCGGTTCGAAAGTAACTTCATAGTTTGCCACAGCTTTTTTACGGCTGTCCATTTCAACGGGAAATTCTTTGGCTGCCACCTCACGGAAGCTTTTGTTATCGTCAGACACTGATACTGTCAGGCCTGTACATCCTGCAACCCAGGCGCCATGTCTATTACGGCATGGGTAGAGACATGCTTTATCTCCGGTAATTCGGCAACTGTCTTGCCTGCGGCATTACCGTTTGACGCACCGAGGTCGATAACAGCCGTTACGTCTCCATCCAAAAAGCCAATCCACTCGCCGGTTGCATAATTGTCAATTCCGCTCATTCCGTCTACTAAAGCGGTAGCGCCTTTAAAGGCGTATTTCGGAGTGGGCTGTGTACCTGTCAGCTCAATCGGCAGAAAGTGGCTTTGTTGATGTAGAAGCTTTTTTCTGTTACCTTGCTTTTTCCTTCAGGGCGGATAGCAACAGCACGCAAGTCGGCGGACTGGCGGATAACGATGCCGGTTCCGTTATACTGTTCGGAGGCTGTAGTGGGTTCAGTACCGTCTAAGGTATAGTAAATGGGAGCATTGTCAATGGTGCGAAGCGTGGCTACTATAGCTCCGCTACCGCTTCCGTCCTCTTCTTGGGTAGTGGTATATTCCGCTTGGATATCGAATATGTGTTTGGCATAATTCATGCTATCCCGTTGGTAGAACTTGATGAGGCGCGGCAGGCGTTGGGTAAAGTCCGCGTAATCTTTCTTTTCGGGCTGTGTCCATTGCACTTCGGCAAGGGCAGCCATGCGTGGGAGTATCATATACTCTGCATGTTCGGTAGTGGCGATATATTCTGTCCATAAGTTGGCTTGTGCACCGAGGATATGTTTGGCCTGTTCTTCGGTAAGCGCAGCGGTAGGGTCGAGACTGTATACTTTTTCTACCGGTACGTATCCGCCTATGCCGAGAGGTTCGTCTTTACTGTCCGCAGTTTGGAGATAGTCAAAATAGCAGTAAAGATTGGGTGTCATAATTACGTCATGTCCCATTTGTGCAGCCTTGATACCGCCGGATGTGCCACGCCAGGACATAATGGTGGCATTTGGCGCCACGTCGCCTTCCAGTATTTCGTCCCAACCGATAATTTGCCTTCCTTTGCTGTTGAGGAATTTTTCGATGCGTGTCATGCAATAGCTTTGCAGACGGTCCTCGGCTGTATGTTGTTTGTCTGTTTTCAAGCCTTCCGCTTGATGCGTGCCTGACATTTGGGGCACTTGGCCCAGCGGGTACGGGGAGCTTCGTCTCCACCGATGTGTACAAGCTAGAAGGGAATATCTCGGTGATTTCTGCCATTACATCTTCAAGAAACTGCATGCTCTGTTCGTTGCCGATGCACAATACATCTTCAAAGATACCCCAGTCGGGAGATACTTTGTACGGTCCTCCGGTGCATCCCATATCAGGATAGGCGGCCAAAGCGGCAAGCATGTGTCCCGGCAGGTCTACTTCGGGAATTACGGTGATGTAACGTTCTTGTGCATACTTCACGATCTCTTTGGCTTGTTCCTGCATGTAGAAGCCGCCATACGGAATGTTGTCATATTTTCCGCTTCTTGCCTTGCCGATAACGGTGCAGTTGCGTTTTGAACCGACTTCCGTCAGCTTCGGATATTTCTTTATTTCGATGCGCCATCCCTGGTCATCTGTCAGATGCCAATGGAAAGTATTCATATTGTGTAGCGCCAGTAAGTCGATATATTCTTTTATGAACTCCAGCGGGAAGAAATGTCGGCATACATCAAGATGCATACCGCGATATGTAAAGCGGGGTTCGTCTTTGATACTGCCTGCCGGTAGCAGAATATCAGCTCCCTGAGCCTCGGCGGGGATTGATTTCCGTAATGTCTGGCAACCGTAGAACACGCCGTTCTCTGTCTGCCCGTTGATTTGAATACCTTCCGAAGTTGTTGTCAGCACATAACCTTCTTTATTGGCTATATCCGCATCTAAACCTAAATTGATTGCATGCTTTGCCGTTTCTCCGTCCTTTAAGCCTTTTACAGGAGGAGTATACCCTGTGGCTTGCCGGATGTATCCGGATAAGAATTCAGCATTGCGTTTCAGCAAGAGGTTGCCTTCTGGATAGGTAATGGAAACATTTTTGTTTAATAGAAATGGCTTTTCTTGTGTCAGAACAACCTCTTGGGGGAGAGGTATTACTTGGTAATCGGCTTTTTTTTCTGTTTGGCACGAAGAACATGCCAAAGCTACGACACCTGCAAGGAGTACGTGGTTAAGTTTTGTAAGCATAGATTTGATTGGTTTTTAATAAGTTTCTCGCAAATATACGAAAAAAAAATTATGTACAGAGGAGCGCTGCATATTTCTTTATCATATTCCATAAAAAAAAGGCTATCTATCCCAGACAGCCAATCTTTTTGTTAACCTTAAATCTAATACTATGAAAAACACATTGCAAAGTTATTCTATTCCTGATATTATCCAATATTTTTTCTGGAAATCTATTGTTTGGTAACACGGTTTATGAGACAGTTACTTCTGTTAACATTTAATACAACGTGCGTCTTCCTTTAACAGGTTTGTTGGGGTGTGGCTTGCTTCGTGTTTTCCGGGCTGTCAGCCGCCTTTCTCCTATTTCCTGTGTCTGTTCTTTTGCTGTGCCGTTGTTTTTTTGTATCTTTTTCTCTGCCGTTTTTCTGTTTGTATTTCTTTTCCTTGTATGTGTCCGTATTGTTTTCTTCCTGTGCCGTTAGTCCCGTTAGCCTTTATCTTGTGTCCGACACCCGGGTGTCGTGCATACCGAGACCCGGATGTCGAACATGCCGAGACCCGGATGTCAGACATGTCAAGACCCGGGTGTCATGCAATACCCTTCCGTATCTCCGTGTTTTCTTTCAGCCTTCTGTTGTTTCTTTCCGCGCGCATGCGCATATATTATAATGTGTCCCTTTTGCCAGACTTTCCATCCTCCTTAAAAAACATGTTCTTCAACACATTTGTCAATCAGCGTTTTATAAAAATGTTCAAGAGAAACGCGAAAAAATCCCCTAATATATTTGGTGTGTATGTTATAAAGTCCTACTTTTGCACCCGCTTTCGAGAACGGGAGCAGCGATGTTTTGACATTCTGGCAGGAACGGCGTAGGAACTCTTACATATTTCTTCTGCTTGGGACTTGTTTCTTTCTGAAATTCCCCTTTGAAAAAGCAGAATGAAAAAAACTTCCGGAAACATTTGGAAGATATGAAATAAAGTTCTTACCTTTGCACCCGCTTTCAAAAAGTAAGCAGCGTTGGTTGACACTTTTTCTTGAATCCGGGCCGGTAAAACAACCTTTCCTTTGTTCTCCCTTTCGCAAGAGAGATGACGGGAAAAAGGAAAGATGAAAAAAACTTCCGAAAATATTTGGAAGATATACTTAAAAGTTTTTACCTTTGCATCCGCTTTCCTGAAAAGAAAGCCGACATAAAAGAAGCGATCTTTGAAGAGATTTACATAAACAATACAAGTAGTACAAGAGCAAGACTTGTTTCTGAAAAAAAAAGAAACAGTCTTGGGTAAAATAAAAAGAACCGTCATTACTTATTAAATAGGTAATAGATACTTTTTAAATTCGAGCGTCCTGAACAGAGCAACAACCATTCCTTTATGGAATGATTAACAATACTTTTACAATGAAGAGTTTGATCCTGGCTCAGGATGAACGCTAGCTACAGGCTTAACACATGCAAGTCGAGGGGCAGCATCATTAAAGCTTGCTTTGATGGATGGCGACCGGCGCACGGGTGAGTAACACGTATCCAACCTGCCGACAACACTGGGATAGCCTTTCGAAAGAAAGATTAATACCGGATGGCATAGTTTTCCCGCATGGGATAATTATTAAAGAATTTCGGTTGTCGATGGGGATGCGTTCCATTAGGCAGTTGGCGGGGTAACGGCCCACCAAACCAACGATGGATAGGGGTTCTGAGAGGAAGGTCCCCCACATTGGAACTGAGACACGGTCCAAACTCCTACGGGAGGCAGCAGTGAGGAATATTGGTCAATGGACGAGAGTCTGAACCAGCCAAGTAGCGTGAAGGATGACTGCCCTATGGGTTGTAAACTTCTTTTATACGGGAATAAAGTTAGGCACGTGTGCCTTTTTGTATGTACCGTATGAATAAGGATCGGCTAACTCCGTGCCAGCAGCCGCGGTAATACGGAGGATCCGAGCGTTATCCGGATTTATTGGGTTTAAAGGGAGCGTAGGCGGATGCTTAAGTCAGTTGTGAAAGTTTGCGGCTCAACCGTAAAATTGCAGTTGATACTGGGTGTCTTGAGTACAGTAGAGGCAGGCGGAATTCGTGGTGTAGCGGTGAAATGCTTAGATATCACGAAGAACTCCGATTGCGAAGGCAGCTTGCTGGACTGTAACTGACGCTGATGCTCGAAAGTGTGGGTATCAAACAGGATTAGATACCTGGTAGTCCACACAGTAAACGATGAATACTCGCTGTTTGCGATATACAGTAAGCGGCCAAGCGAAAGCGTTAAGTATTCCACCTGGGGAGTACGCCGGCAACGGTGAAACTCAAAGGAATTGACGGGGGCCCGCACAAGCGGAGGAACATGTGGTTTAATTCGATGATACGCGAGGA
>ENA-OQCE01000144-OQCE01000144.1-human-gut-metagenome-genome-assembly--contig:-NODE-144-length-33022-cov-3.787536_pt1 | contig 33022 bp, 29 predicted proteins | sample MGYA00242495_ERZ504572 | MGnify/ENA primary metagenome ERZ504572 (study PRJEB26092, sample SAMD00036228) | human gut metagenome | host: Homo sapiens | study: EMG produced TPA metagenomics assembly of... | reverse complement strand
CAAATCACTCGATTATTTTATGTAAAAACGGCATATAAAATAGGTAAAACCGGGAGGTTTCATTGTCCGGCACGGTACTTTAGTTGCCGGACACCCCCATGTTGCCCCCTCTTACACCCGGGTGTACCAGTTCTCTACACCCGGATGTTAAGGATGGCAACATGGGGGTGTTTACGAAATTATGTGCTTGTCTTTGCTAAAAAAAGAGAGGGCTTTTGTGGAATGAAGAACCGTATTTTGCCAATTTAATACCTATTATATTCGTTTTTACATTTGTTTATTCGATTATTTTATATGCTTTTTCAAAAGCTAAAGAAGGCAATACACTGGTTTCCAATCATATGATAAAACACCATATTTTAGAAGTGATAGAGAATTGATCATGCGCAGTATGGACCTGCTTCGCGGGAAAAACCCGAATCCATTTACTAACTATGTGAAGAAAGACTGCTATATTTGCCTTGTAACAATCGTTGCTGGGCAAATTATCGTATATACAGAAGCATATGAACATACAAAAATTGAAATTACTGTTAGCAACAGCCTGTCTGGCTCCCCTGCCACTCATCGCCCAAATCACGGAAAGAGAACGGCCGGCAGAATGGAAGCACCTCATTACAGGCGGACGCTACATGGACCGTTTCGAAGCAATGCCAGAAGGTACGCTCTCCGGAGAGACGTGGGGAGCGGACAGCGTACGCCCCCGGTATATCGACAACGGTATCGAACATCCCGATATCTCCTTCTGGGGAGCAATATCCTCCAAACGCCGGACCGGAAATACCATCTGTTCGTATGCGGATGGCCGGAAAGCGCACCCAAAGGGCATATGGAATGGCCCAATTCAACCGTTTATCATGCAACCGGCGATCATCTGCATGGGCCTTTCACCATCCAAGACACAATCGGGAAAGGGCATAACCCGGAGGCTTTCGTCCTCAACGACGGCCGGATCGTCGTATATGTCATCGACGGATATTATATAGCCGACCAGGTCAACGGCCCCTGGCAATACGGAAAGTTTACGTTCAATCCCCGCGACCGGAAGATCATCGAAGGACTGAGCAACCTCAGCTTTGCCAAAAGGCAGGATGGTTCTTATCTGATGGTTTGCCGGGGAGGAGGCATCTGGATCAGCAAAGACGGCATCGCCCCTTACGAACAGATCACGGACAAGCGGGTTTATCCGCCTGTCAAAGGAGAGTTCGAGGACCCGATCATCTGGCGGGATTCCCTGCAATACCACCTGATCGTGAATGACTGGCTGGGACGTATCGCCTTCTACCAACGTTCCAAAGACGGCATCCATTGGGTGACGGAACAAGGGGAAGCCTATGTGCCCGGCATCTCCTTCCATCGGGACGGGCATGTCGAGCATTGGTTCAAATACGAACGTCCTAAAGTATTCCAGGACAAACAAGGACGTGTAGAGCAGATGAACTTTGCCGTCATCGACACCGTCAAATGGGACGATCATGGCAATGACAACCACAGTTCGAAGAATATCTGTATCCCGATGAACAAGGGGATGCTATTATCCGTCCTGAACCGAACACCGATAACGGCCTCCACTGAAACCATCCGGGTCAAGGTCCTGGCGGAAGAAGGCTTCGACCCGCTCCGGGAGATCGATGTGCCGTCCCTGCGGTTCGGTTCATACAACGAAGTGAACTTCGGCAGAGGGTGTAAAGTGGTCAAAACCGAAGCATCCGGAAAAGACCTTATCCTGACATTCGACGGTAAGGGAAGCGGCATCACACCGGATGAATTCGCTCCGAAGATGATCGGAAAGGATAAAAACGGAAAACTGTTGTTCGGATATGCGAACCTGCCTTATGTCGATTACAAGCCGGCTCTATTGTCCTGCCGACGTCCCGTTTACCGGGAAGGCCGGAACGAAGTCGAACTGGAAGTCCAGAACTTCGGACTATCGGCATCGGGAGAAATGACAGTCGAAATCAAGCAGGCCGGGGCAGGAATGGGCCGTCATACGGTCAAGCCCCTGCAACCGTATGAAAAAGCAAGCCTCACCTTTACCCCTGAAAAGGGGAAATGGACGGATAAAGCGGATTACCAGGTAGTCTTCCTCCGGGATGGGCAAATAGTAGAAACAAACAATTTCAATATCTCCAAATAATCATTTATAAACATGAAACACACCTTTATCCTCCTGCTCGGAGCCATGCTCTCCCTACAAGGGCAAGCCCAGGACAAGCAGATGCAATTTCAGAACACGATCAAGGTCGAAGCTGGCGACAGCCACGCGGACATCATCGCGAAAGCGGCCCATGTCGTGCCTTCGCCCAACCAGTTGGCGGCATTGCAAAACGAGTTTATCGCCTTCATCCATTTCGGACCGAACAGTTTCACCCGCCTGGAATGGGGAAGCGGAAAGGAAGACCCGAAAGTCTTCGACCTGAAAGAGCTCGACACGGATCAGTGGTGCGAGGCCATGAAAGCCGCCGGCATGAAAATGGTGATTCTGACGGTCAAGCACCATGACGGGTTCGTCCTGTGGCAAAGCCGTTACACAAAACACGGCATCATGTCCACCGGTTTCCGCGACGGCAAAGGCGACATCCTGAAAGACCTGTCCGAATCCTGCCGCAAATACGGATTGAAGTTAGGCGTCTATCTGTCACCAGCAGACCTGTACCATATCGAAAACCCGGAAGGGTTGTACGGCAACCTCAGCCCATACACCAAACGGATCATCGCGGGAAGTCCCCGGACGGCCTTTTGCCAACAAGACCCGTTTCGAATTCGTAGTGGACGACTACAACGAATACTTCCTCAACCAACTCTTCGAGATCCTGACCGAATACGGCCCGATCCACGAAGTATGGTTCGACGGGGCACACCCCAAGCGGAAAGGCGGACAGACCTACAACTACCCCGCCTGGAAAAAACTGATCAAGCACTTGCCCCCAACGCCGTTATCTTCGGACGGGAAGATGTCCGGTGGTGCGGCAATGAAGCCGGCGGCACACGGTCGACCGAGTGGAACGTGATCCCCTACCAGGCAAATCCGGACACGATGTCGAACTTCGCCGATATGACTGACAAAAACCTCGGAAGCCGTGAACAGCTCTATAAAGCCAAATACCTGCATTACCAGCAGGCCGAAACCAACACTTCCATCCGCGAAGGCTGGTTCTACCGGGACGACACGCACCAGAAAGTACGAAGCACCGACGATGTGTTCGACATCTATGAACGCGCCGTAGGAGGCAACTCCACCTTCCTGTTGAACATCCCGCCCAACCGGGACGGCAAATTCTCTCCGACAGATGTACCGTGCTGAAGGAAACCGGCCAGCGAATCCGGGAAACCTACGGGACCGACCTGTTCCGTCAGGCAAAAGGCCCGAAAGAGGTGCTCGACCAAAATGCAGACACCTATGTGACGGCCGATAAGGACGGGGCGGGAATCGTCATCTCCACTCCCCAACCTGTCACCCTCAACCGCCTGGTTCTCCAGGAAGCGATTGCCACCAACGGGGAACGGGTGGAAAGACACGCCGTGGATGCCTGGATCGACGGAGGATGGAAAGAGATCGCCCATGCCACCAACATCGGCTACAAACGAATCCTGCGCTTCCCGGATGTCACGACGGACAAGATACGGGTCCGCATACTCGAATCCCGCCTGACACCCGCCATCTGCACCATCTCCGCCCACCACTACAAAGCCCGTCCGCCCCGGTTGAGCGCACAGAGAAGCATGGACGGCCTGGTTACCATCGAACCGATGGCACAGGAATTCGGCTGGAAAGCGCACGGCGAGAACATTGCCGAGAACCTGAACGCAGGTTTCAAGATCTACTATACGACAGACGGAACGGAACCATCGGCAGGCTCTACCGAATATAAAGCACCTTTCCTGATGGGAAACAGCGAACTGAAAGCGGTAGCCATCCTGAACGGAGAAAAGGGAGCTATCTTGCAGGAACGGTTCGGGCTGGTCAAGAAGGGATGGAAGATAGCCGACAAGACCGCGCAATCCCTCGCCATCGACCTCGGCAGCCAGCAAACGGTAAGCGGCTTTGCCTTCACCCCGCAAAAACAAGGCGGTAAGGGCACAGTAGCCGGTATCATCCGGATCAGCAACGACGGGAAGAACTGGAAAGAGGTGGAACGCTTCGAATTCGGCAACCTGATCAACGATCCGTCCAAACGCTACCATCATTCAAGCAAACGGTAAAAGCCCGCTACGTCCAAGTGGAAGCAGCGGAAATCGCCGCCCATACGGAGGCTGCCGCCCTTGCTGGAATAGACATCTTCTAAGGCTCGTCTACAAACAGTATATACCTTGTAAGGTAAAGTCATATACGTTATAAAGTAAAAGAAAAAAGGTTATAGGGAATTTTATTTTACCCTATAACCTTTTTCTTTTATTCGTTCCTGTGCTAGCCCGGAAGAGCGAAAACAGAACTACATCGCAAAAGGTGTAGCTTTCACATACGCCTTATATCCTTTAATCATGCCGGGGAATCCTTCTTCTGCACGGGGCAGGTAGCGGAAACCGGATATCGTCTGCTCTTCCTTCAAATCGATCACGACCTGGTGCGGATATTTGTCTCCCTGCTTCGTGCTCCAATAGGTAGATTCCTGCAAGTCATAGATCTTATCGGCAGTGAAGTTACCCCACTGCGTGCTTTCACTGTCCGCATAGGAGATATTCCAATGCTGGCGAGGGAGCGGCTTGCCGTCTTTGTCCAACAGATAGAACTCGGCCATAGCGGCATTGTCCTTGCCATCCTGTGCATCCAATGCTTCGAGGCAGAAATAGCGGCCCTTGACAGTCTGGCCAAACTTCACTTCCTGCCAGCCGTTTCCGGGTTTCAGCGCACCGTTGGCAACCGGTTTTTCACCTTTCAGGTTCAGCGTCTGCCCCTCTTCACGGTGGGTAGCCGGGGCTTCAGCCCGCAACATATCCAAGATCGGTTCCTTCCGGCCTTCCACTACAGCCTTTTCCGGGCCTAACAGGTCGAGGATGATGATCTCGTTCTTTCCCTTCTTCAACCAGCATCCGGGCATAAACAAAGTCTGCTGAGGTCCGATCTCCCAGAAGCGGCCCATCGCCTTTCCGTTTACCCAAACCATGCCTTTTCCCCAGGTCTGCATGTCGAGGAACACGTCTCCGACTTCATCCAGCTCGAAAGTAGTCCGGTAATAAGCCGGTCCGTCGAGTTTGTCTCCCGCTGCATACTTCTTGTCCTGTACGAAAGCGTAATCGACCGGGAAGCTGTAAACCTGCCAGTCTTCCAGTTCCTGTCTGCCGGTGTCGCTGATCAGTTCCACCTTATCCGTAATCCCCTTACGGTCGTGGATGGCAACATCGAAGTTGACACGTCCCATCGCCTCCACCAGGATATCCAGGCGCGTTCCTGCTGCCAAAGCCGGCAGCACCACCGTGTTTTCACCTCTGCGACGATCCAGACGGCCCAACAGTTTGCCATCGGCAAAGACCTGTGCCCAGTCATGCACCTCATCGATCAACAGGGTCGTTCCTTCCTTTACGGCAGGCAGAGTCGTCCGGTAAAGGATCGTTCCCCAACCTTGGTCGAACTGCTCCATCGGTTTAATCTCTTTCGAAGCCTGGGGAGCAGGCAGATTGTCGAACAGCGGAGCCACTTCGCCGACGGTGAACGCCGGGATCTCGATCAAAGGATAAGCTGCCGGGACATCGGGTATGACCTGACCGGAATCGGCATATTGTGTCAGTAGTTCACGTAACTTGTAGTATTTGGGAGTCGCCCACCCCGCCTCGCTGATCGGGGCGTCATAATCGTAGGAGCTGCACATGGCGGAATAGGCCGGGCTGTTCGCACCGCCCCAATGTCCGAAAGTCGTCCCCCCGTGCGCCATATAGAGCGAGAAGGAGATATGGCGGTCCAGCATGTCCTTGATACCGGAAACCATCACCCCGGCATCGCGCGTCTCGTGCTTGCGTCCCCAATGGTCGAACCATCCGCTCCAGAACTCGCTGCACATCAGCGGAGCATCGGGGCGTGCCTCTTTCAACTTCTTGAACTGGGCATCGATATTGGCTCCTGTCCCGAAGTTGATCGTCCAGACCAGGTCATCCAAACCGTTCAACTGGAAAGTAGAGCTCCAGTCACACTGGAACAACGGGACATCCGTAAAGCCTGCTGCCTTCACCGCATCGCGGATATTGGCGATATACGCCTTGTCGGTAGCATATGCCCCATACTCGTTCTCGACCTGTACCATGATGATATTCCCGCCCCGGGTCACCTGCAAGTCGGCCAACTGCTTGCCGATCTCGTTCATGAACAGCTTCGTCCGTTCGAGGAAATAGGGATCGTTGGTACGGAGCTTGATATCCTCCTTCTTCAACAGCCACCAGGGCAGTCCGCCCATCTCCCACTCAGAGCAGACATAAGGGCCGGGACGCAACATGATATACATGCCTTCTTTCTGGGCCAGCCGGCAAAAAGCGGCAATATCGTTCTGCCCCTTGAAATCGAACTCGCCCGGTTTCTGCTCATGGATATTCCAGAACGCATAGATACAGATCGTATTCATGCCGAGTGCCTTGCACATCTGAATACGATGTTGCCAGTATTCGGCGGGGATACGGGTGTAATGTATCTCCGCCGCCTTAATCACAAATGGTTTGCCATCCAGCAGGAAGGTTCCCTTCCCGATAGAAAAATCGTGCTTCTCCCCTTGTCTGGGACTGCATCCTGAGAGCAGGAGGATAACGCAGCAGGTTATCAATCCTGCTAAAATCTTGTTTACGTGTTTCATATAAGTTAATTGTACTGTCACTGTTTTATCTTTCTCTGTTTCCAGAATCAGGACTCCCTCCTTCTCCAGTTTATCTCCCTTGTTGCCCGTTACGGAAGCGACTTTGCATCCTTCAGGGATAGCCAGACGCAACGTCCCGCCCTGTTCGGGCAAGATACGGACTTGCCGCACCTGCCCGCCACCTTTTCGGCCGAGACAAGGAAAGCGCCCATGGCACGCAGTTTGTCGAAAGATACATCCTGCCAGGCAACCGGTACAGCCGGGAACACCCGGATAACGCCCGTATGGCTCTGGAGCAGCATCTCCTGGATACCGGCGGCAAAGGCGAAGTTTCCTTCCAAAGTAAACGGACGGTAGGTGAATTTCGACTTTCCGCTTTTCGTCTGGTCGCCGTTCGCATGGAACGTATTCGGGAGGCAGAAACATTCGGCAAAGGTGCGCAGTGCATCGGCAGCCCCTTCCCCGTCGAAGGCACGAGCTTTCATATTCCCGAACCAGCTATAGGAATAGCCGCACCAGTAATCAGGCCCGAAATCTTGTAGCTTCTTCAAGGTCGCTTTTATAATCTCCTGGGATTTCTCGCCCTGGCTCCAATCAACAAGGCCGAGCGGATGGATCGACATGGCGTGGGAGAAATGACGGTGCGACTGGTCGTAAGGGAAACCTTTTGCAAAGGTCAAAGCCCGGTCTTCATCCAGGTTCAGATCGGGCAGTTGAGCACCGATCGCTTTCCAGTGGGCGGCCTCGTCTGCCAGCCCCAATTCGGTAGCCAGCTCGGAAGCGGCATTGAAAGCGAAGTGCATCAAGGAAAGGTCATAGTTTGTCATATCCTTGAACCACGCATTGATCGAGTTGTCGAAAATTTCCGGGCTGGAACTCAGCGGCAACCGGCGTACTCCGTCAGCATCGACTGTGGAGATCTGTTCGAGATAAGTCGCCACGTCCTTCAGAAACGGGTAGGCCCGCTCTTTCAGGAAAATGCGGTCGGCCGAATACTTCCAGTGCAGATAGAAATGCTGTCCCAGCCATGCGCTGACCGTCGGCGACATGGAGTACTGTACCATCCGCCATCGGCTCGCCGGTCAGGGTGCAAACGCCGGGAACATTCATCCGTCCGTCCCGAAATACTCGCGGGTATATTTTTTATACACGTCACGCTGTTCCCAGAGGGTATTCAGATAGCCCATCCCCTCCTTCAAATGGTTGCCGGTATAGGCAGGCCAATAACTCAACTGTGTGTTCAGGTCATGATGGTAGTCTCCTTTCCAGGGCGGCAACATCCCGTTATCGGCTGTCCAGACTGCCTGAAGGGAGATCGGATAAGAGTCTTCGCGGGCAGCCGCCCCGAACTTGTACATCTCGTTGTCGTACTGTTTCTGCAGGAGCGTATCCGGCAGCGAGACGGACGACTGTGTCCAATAGCCTTTCCAGAAGTTCATATGCGAGCGGTAGTCTGCCTCCACGCCACGCTCCATCGCCTCTGCCGTTTCCTGGTCGGCCCGGTCGGCGGCCAAAGAAGAGGTCAGGCTCCATACTCCGCTGAGCGTGCCGCCTTTCTGCTGCCAACGGACGACCACATCGTACGAAAAGCCTCCCCACCCTTCCTGATGGAAAGTGGTCGTACCGGCTTCCTTCTGTATCGTCCCCTGTTTATATCCGAGGCGTCCTAAGGCCGGACCGGCATGCGAGTTGTCGCCTGCGACCTCATCCGGGTTACTGTAGCGGGGTGCCATGATCTCCGGCGAAACCGTATCCGGCAGATTCTCGAAGACAAACCATCCGACCGGCTCGCTGGCATGGACGAACGTCTGCAACTTCGTCCCGTTCTCCCAAAGCACCTCACAAAGGGCATTATTGAGGAAAAGATGTACGGAAAAAACCTTTCCGATATTCAACGGGAACTCCAAAGCCGCCCCCGGTATCTTAGACGGGGCAGGCAAAGCATTATAGGGGTGGTCGAACTTCTTCTGCACCGGCAGATAATCCCCTTTCCTCACCTGCTCACAGACCCAGGCAAAACGATTGTTCGGTCCTGCAATACTATCCATCGGGCGCAAGTCCCAGAGATCCGTCCGATCCAGCGAAAAACGTAGCACAGAATCGCGTTGCCAGACTAATGTTCCTACTGTGGCATTTCCCAACGGGATTCCTTCATCCCAAGTCTTGGCCAAGTGACCAAACTGCAAGTCACTGCTTGTCGGTGTGACAGGCAGTGACTCCTTTCGCAACAGGCAGCCAATAGGCATACGCTTATGCAAGTTAGCCAAAATTCCTTTTTCATTCGTATTAAATCGATATTATTCTTTTCTCCTGCAAAGATACGGTTTATTGATTTAATAACTGCTTGATAGCTTCGTCCGAACGAGTTTCCGTCTCCTGGATTTTGTTATAGTCGAACAAAGCATCGAGTTCGTAAAGTTGCAGGGTAACAGTCGGGGCAAAACGGTCGGAAGCGACATAGTTGCGAACTGATGTCAGCAATTGTTGCATGGCCAGGCGTTTCTCTATATCCTTAACCGGATCGACCACAAGGACAAACAGCTTGCCGCTTGCCGCAATCTCTCCGCTTTCGCTTTCGAGCTGCCAAGTCAACAGCCCTTTACGGATCGCTTCGGGACCGAAATGATAGATGCCCATCTTCGCAGTAAAGGTCTCCGCATTTGTGTAAGCACGCTTCTGAAGCGCGCCAGTAGGACGATCGGAGCACATGATTCACGGTATTTCTCAGGGGTTACCAACTTTGCTTTCCCAGAAGCATCCAAGATACCGACTACTTCTCCCGCCTCTTCAGCAAGATCATGGGGATGCCGCCGCTGGAGTACAAGAAGATGAAGAAAGGATGATTACCAATAATACTCATCCATAATCTCCTGCATCCGGGGCGTTGCGGCATCGGTATCGCCAACCTCGCGACGGAGTTTCAGCAGCTCGCGCTTCATCTTTTCGATTTCACCGGCATAAGCGGGGGAATTGTAGACGTTATGGTCTTCGTGGGGGTCGGCGAGCAGGTCGTAGAACTCCCACGACGGCGTGACGGGAGCCTTATCCGATCCGGTCGCATTCAGCGGATCGCCGTAGAGGAACATCAGTTTGTAGCGATGGTTGCGGATGCCCATGTGGGCGGGACGGATCTTGTGGTGCGTCCAGTAGCGGTAGTACATGGACTGCCGCCAGTCGCGCGGAGTCTCGCCCTTCAGGTTGTCGCGGAAGCTGCGGCCTTCGCTGCACGACGGGGCGCCCACCCCGGCATAGTCGGCCAACGTAGCGGCAAAATCAATATTGAGGATGATGTCGGAATTGCGCGTCCCGGCCGGGATCTCCTTCGGGTAACGGATAACAAACGGCATGCGAAGCGGCTCCTCGTACATCATGCGCTTGTCGAAAAAGCCATGCTCGCCGAGGAAATAACCCTGGTCGGAGACATAGACTACGATCGTATTCTCAGACAGCCCCTCTTCATCGAGGAAACGCAGCAGGCGGCCGATATTGTCATCGATGGCCGCTCCGCAACGCAAGTAGTCGCGAATCAACTTCTGATAGATTTTCCGGCGCGCATCTTCCTTGCCCATTCCTTCTATGGAGAAAGGCAGTTCCGGATACTTGCACCACCAGGAATCCGGGTCTTTCGAGGCGATCCCCCATCGGCGGGCCATATCTTCCAACGGTTGTCCGGGGAACGTACGCCCGGATTCTTCCGGCCCGAACTCCATCATGTTTGCCGGTTCGGGGAACGTGACTCCGTCATAAATATGTTTCAACCGTTCGGGGAAATCCCACGGTTCGTGCGTCGCCTTGAAATGGCAACACATCATGAAGGGTCGGTCCTTATCGCGCGAACGGATCCACCGGATCGTCTTGTCAGTCACCAGGTCGGTCGAGAAGCCCTTCTCCACCTTGCCGCTTTTCCCTTTATCATCGTCTATCCAGCCCTCCGCGGTCTTGAAAAGCGGGTCCCAATATTCCCCCTGGTCATGGAAAACCGAAAAGGTGTCGAAACCCGACGGCTGCGTCTTGAGATGCCATTTGCCGAAAAGGGCCGTCTGATACCCTCCCTCCTGCATGCGTTTCGCAATATTGTCCAAAGCCGGATCGAGCCTGTCTTCAAGCGTATAGACCCGTTATGATGCTATAGGCGCCTGTCATGATAGCCGCGCGGCTGGGCACGGAGATCGAGTTCGTGCAAAAGCAGTTGTCAAGCACGCACCCCTCGGCCGCCAGGCGGCGGATATTCTCGTTCTTCACGTATTCGCTCAGTATTCCTCCATAGATTCCCCACGCCTGCGAGGTATGATCGTCGGAAGGATGAAAAGGATGTTCGGGCGTCCAGAGTCGGCTTCCGGCTTTTCGTCTGCCATCGCAGGAGAGGCAGACGCCAAAAAGCCGATCGTGATGATTAGTTGATCGAATGTTTTCATGACATTTTTTGTTTTTCTTTCCTACAAAAGTAATGAATTTAAATAGATACCAACAACATTATCTTGCAAATGAAACCCCTCGTTTCATGCAACATGACAAGGAACCTTATCGATTTCCGAAAAAATCATATCTATAATTAATTATTCATTTGCTTTCAATATGGCGGAGTTTCTTGTCTTCTCTATTTCTATTTGCTTAAATGTATGCTTTTTACCCCAGTTGAACCGATAACTTACATTCACATAAAATACATGATCGTTTATTTTCGGACCATAATTCCGGGAATATGAGCTATAGATATCCGAAGTATACTCTCTCTTTTTTACAAAAGTAGAAAATGGATTACGTGTTCCTAATTCAAAATTCCAATTATTAAGATTATATCCTACGTTAAAATTGTAGATAAGTGGAGTACGATAGAAAACTCCGACATCATCATAATTCTTTTGGGGAGTTATGAGTTGTCCGGAAGCCATGAAATTTTTATATATAAACAACAATTTAGCTGAAGCATAAAAACAATTGACATCTAATTTTCTCCATGCATGTATAACTCGTTTTTTATAATATCCGGCCAAATCGAATGTCAATTTTCCAGGTATGACTTTTAGCTTCATTCTTGGACCTGTCACTAAATCAAATCCGGATTTAGCTATGGCATAATCATGTATAAACAAATTCCGGCTTTCATCATAAGATACTCGTTCATAAGGGACATCTGTCGTCACTTCAAACGAAGTATGATAAGTAAGATTGAAAACAGGCGTATTTAAAGAATAAGTCAAACCCGTCAAATAAAATTTCAATACCTTTACCTCTGGATTACCTCTGCGTATCTGATATTTATCAATTCTTTGCTCTGTTAAAGAACGATATTGCAACCCAAGATCACCCGATTCAAGAGCCGTGGTAAAACGTATCGAATTATTCTCATTAATCATATAAGTCATAAAAAGTCCGGGACTGAAAAAATGTTGTAAAGAAGATTCTTTCTTATTATCGATATAAGTCAACTGATCGGCCCATTGAACAGTCATTTTCAATTTATTTTTTAACCGAAAAGCATATCCTAATGTCAACCTCCCTTCTCCCTTTGTTTGGTAATCATCCGAAAGCTGTCCATCGATTTCATATTGAGTATGGGCATAAGTATGGTCATAGTTCAACAGGACAAAGAGAACATCGCTTTTTCGTACAGTTTTCCTATACATCAGTTGAGGAATTACCCTATAATTATTTTCTTTTGCATGTGTATTATAAGCTAAAGTAATTTTGTCATTTTGTAAAGCCTCATACTGTCTGTCATACTTATTCTGATTGTAATTTCCACTTAAACGGAAACGTATATACTGTTCGTGTTTTAGACTCCCGGTATATTCTATCCTCAAAGCAGGATTAAAATTATGAGAAGAAGAATTGTCATCCACTTTATACCGGACCGGGTCATTGCTGTACGTTTGCATACTTAAATCATCCTCATCCGATTTTTCCTGATTCAAGACTAAAGTTGTATAAAGTTGATTGTGCTTATCATGGTAAAGATAATTAAAATAGCTATTTATACTATTACTATTTTGAGGAGAGGGTAAACTTGAAGCTTCATTCACGATCGTTTCCTTTGTCGATTTTAAATAAGTCGAAGTTTCATAGCCACGTTTAGGAGTATAATTATTATAGCTGTCTGAAACTGAAACAATAAACTCGGACTTTTTGTTAAAAATCTGTCCTGTAGCTCCATAACTACCGTTTCCTTTATTCAAATGCTGTTGCCCATTCATAGCGACCATCCCTCCTCTATCATGATGTTCTAAAATATAGTCGACAACAGAATTCGCATTCGGATATTCAGGATGATGTTGATCATAAAAATCAATACGGAGAATATCTTTGGGATTCAGGTTTCGGATCTCATCGCTCGAAGCTTCCCGTCCATTGATGAGGAGCAATGTTTCTCCTTGAATAGTCGATACCTTTTTTGTAAACGGATCGACATCCAATGTCGGTATCATCATTAATGCCAATGCTTTATAACCATCCGATGCATGACGTAACTGTTCTTTGGAAGGAAAATACAAGACCTTATCAGTAGTACGCGTTATTTGTCGACCGGTGACAACAACCTCATCCAGCTTATTACTTTCTTCTATCAAAACAATATCACCTAACTGCAATTCACCCAAATCGCCCTTTGTATGAAGGACATGTTCCTTATAACCAATATAATTTATAACCAATTTATATCCAGAAGGAGAAACAGGTGCTGTTATTGAAAAATTACCGGAACTATCACTGATATCTCCCTTTACAAACACTGAATCGTGTATGAAACAGCGAACTGTTGCAGAAGAGACCGCATTTTTATGTTCATCTACAAGACGCCCCTTCAAACAAATATTTTGAGCCTCTAATAATGTATTCAATAAACATAAAACAATTATGAATAATGCTTTCATTGTATCCTACAAAATTTTAAAACCGCCTTGACCATGCTTAGCTCTTAATCATAAAAGAACCTTCACATAATCAGGACAGCATGTTATTCCATTCTGAAGTCAGAAAAAATAAACATACAATACTACTAATAAAAATAAGCAAATTTTTATTCATAACTCTTACCTTTCTAAATTCTAATGCAAATTTCAGACATAAAACACAAAAAAAAACCGGATTAGAAAAAATAAGTTCAGTATAGAATAAAAAACAAATAATTTACTAATTTTCAGACATATAAATCTGATCTCATACATTAAAAATTCACTTTTACTTTCAAAAACCGGATTCGACCAGACAAAAAACCGGATTTTACCATAATAATTTTTCGAGAAATCGGTCTAAACTTTGCTTTTCAGACACATTAAAGTATTTTTCTTTTATCTCGGCTTTCTGTTTTGTGATCGTATCTGGTGCTAAGTTTAGTATAGTCGCAATTTTACCAGTTTTTACCCCCAGTTTAACCAGACAACAGATTAACAATTCTCGCTCATCCAATTTATACTGTATGAACAAATATTCTACAAATCCAGGAAATACCGGAGAAAAATGCTCATAAAACACATCCTTATTAAAGTTTAAAGGATACAATTGTTCTCTATTATCGGATAGATTAAGCAAAAATTCATCTTGATGAATCAATTTTTGTATCCATGCTTCATACATCCTGGATTTTTGTTTGAGTTCACCGGCTACCTCTTGTTCTTTTCGCAATTGTTCTTCTTGCTGAAGCCGCAGTGACTCCCAATCCAGCTCAGTTGTTTTTGCGCCTTTACATTTGCATCCAGTTCTTGGCTTAGTACACTTCTTTGTCTTTCCAATTCTTCTTTCTCTTTTATTGAAAGAAGAATACGTTGCTCTAATTTTCCATTTTTTTCTAATATAGACTGCAATTGTGTATCTTTCTGTCTAAGTAGTATATCCTTATTGCTTATTAATTCCTCTTTTTGCTTAAGAATCGTCTCTTTCTCTTTGAGAAGTTTAGATTGTTCGATATTAGCCTCTTCCTGTTGCTGTTTGTATATTTCCAGTTGAGATAAATTATCATTTTCCAATGTCTGGATTGTCTCAGTCAAGGAGTCTATTAACAGATGGTTCTCTTCCAATTGCTTCTGGATAGTCTGCAAAGCGATGTCTTTTTTCTCCATCTCCTGCTTATCGCTCAGCAAAAGACTTTCATTTTTCTGCAATAGCTTCTGTATTTCTTTATTTCTCAATTTATGTTTACTGATTATTTGGAACATGATCACATAGACTATCCCTATTGCAAGACAAGCACAAAGAAAGCAGATAAGCAGGAAATCTTGCCTGCTACGAGCTGTATGCATTTGCTGGTTTTGCTTGCTGATTAAACGCTCTTTATTATATAAAGCTTCTACTTTCGCCAATTTTTGAGGTTGATATACCTGTTCGATTGAATCCCGGAGTAAAAGGTAACGTTCATTATATGTACAAGCTTTCTTATAATCCTGCTTTTTTACATATAAAGTATATATTAGCCAGTTAGCACCACACTCCACATATAAATCAGTGCTCGCAAGAGCCATCTCTGCAAATAACAATGCAGAATCCAACTTATGTAGATTTCCATATAATTTTCCGATAGAATAATAGCAAGAATAGATTGTATTTCTCTTTTCTGAATAGTTCAAAGAAGCTTTCTTGTATGCCAAAGCCTTTTCATATAGTTTTTTTTCTGTATATATATTGCCCAAAGAGGACAATAAATAAGCGGTATAAGATGTAATACCTCCCTGTCTAGCAAGCTTTAAAGCACCATCTAAATAGTGATAAGCACTATCAAGTTGTCCAGACTCACGCATACATTCTCCAATATTTTGCATTGTATTAATTATTCCAATCGTATCCCTACATATTTTATAATTTCGATAACTTTTCTGATAGCAAACTAAACTTTCTTTAAATTTTCTATTTTCCCAGTATAAAGTCCCCAAATGATTATTGATACGCGCCTCCAAATCTCGGTCAGATGTTTCTCGTACCAATTCCTTCGCCTTTAAGTAAGCAGTTAAAGCTTCTTCCGAAACACTCAGTTCTGAAAGAACCCTGCCTTGACAATAATAAGCTTCGGCCAGTCGGTTTATATCTTTTTTCTTTTCGAAGTATTGTATTGCGACATTGATCAAGGAATCCGAAGTATGTTCGATATAGTTCTTATCACGCGCCTCTGTTATTAACAAACACCAAGTGGCATAATCGCGCTCCGGCATCTTTTCTGGGGCTGCAACCTGTTCCAACAAAAATAAAGCGCTATCCGGATGTTCGGACATTACTTTCTCGGCTTGCTCCAATATAGGGTGTTGCTGACTTACCTGATGACAAGAAAAGAAAATGATAAAAGCAAGTAAGGTTGCCTTGAGTATTTGTGTTTTCATAAACTTAGCAATTAAGTAATCACAAAATTAAAGATAAAATTCTATTTATTAAGGCTAACCTGACACAAAGTTATCATTCTTCTTTCACTACTTCAGGCAATAGATATCCTTTTACCTCACGGGAGTAAAAAACAATCCGGCAAACAGTATGATTCTTCCTGAATGTGTTGTACATTTGTAGCCATCTACTATCCAGTGGATTGAGCGGGAGAAACAACGTAGGCATCCTCATCTTGACCTGTTCGGCGATGAACGCCGTAAGTGTGAGAAGGAGCGTATGGATGCGGAAAGGCTTTTCCATACTTTCCGTTTACAGCCAAAAAAACAGCCATCGGCAAAAAAGATGCCAAAACAAGGCATAAAAGCACCTCCAACATGGCGGATAAACATCCACGCATCCCCGTAAAGACCTCACACAGACCCGGGTCTGCACCTCTCCCGCACCCGGGTCTCCATGATGGGTACACCCGGGTCTCAAGCGGCTTTGCAAGCTGTTTTTGACAAAAGAAAAGCCTGTCTTGATGAAAAAAGAAGCCGTTTTAACAGGTTTCGCACCTGTTCCCGAACGGTCCCTGTTTTTATCGTACAATTGACACACAAGAAGTTATCGTTTTTTACCATGATGGTTATGACAGATGAATGATAGTTCAAAATGGCAACTATCATGCCATAACATATTGGTTTAACCAATATACGAACGGATATGATAGTATGATGGTTGTTTTGCAAACATTTATATGAAATGCTGCTGCCGTTCTTATTGCTGAATTGTGATGTGGATGTCTGCAAGATTGATTAAACAGAAAAAGCACACTTGTCATACAAACAGAGTGCCGGAAAGGAGGTTTCACTCCATCCTTCCCGGCACTTTTTTAATATAATATATTCAGGTAAACTTCCTTTGGTCGCTTTCTGATCAAGCCAAAAGGAATCCGCCCCCACTATTATTTCACCAATTTTAATTCCTCAATCAACCGCGGGCATTTCCCCCACTTGTCGATCATGTACAGCACGTAGCGGATGTCGACACTGATCGTACGCTGCAAATCCGGTTCGAAGGCGATGTCGCCGCTCATCGCTTCCCAGTTGCCATCGAAGGCGAGGCCGATCAGGCGAGCGTTCTTGTCGAACACCGGGCTGCCGGAGTTACCGCCTGTGATGTCGTTGTTCGAGAGGAAGCAAAGCTGCAATTCGCCGTCCTTGTTGGCATACTGGCCGAAGTCCTTGCTACGGATCAAGTTGAGGATTTCGGGTTGCACCCAGAACTCGTCGCTTTCGGGGTTTTCCTTTTCGAAGATCCCCTTCTGGGTCGTATAGTAATCATACCAGGCGGCATCGTACGGACGGTAGCCGCCGATGGAACCGTAGCTCACACGCATCGTAAAGTTGGCGTCCGAAGCGAAAGCCTTCTCCGGGTGCATCTCTTTCAGGCCGGCAAAATAAAGGCGTTCGCCCTTAGCGATATCGTAATAAGAATCACCCGTGAGCTGTTGCAATTCGAAAAGGGAGATGAGGACGGACAGGCTCAACTCGGCAGCCGGGTCCTTCTTCAGCTTCGCATATTTCTTCGGGTCCTTCAGCATGGAGCGATATTGTCGTAAGACAGGATGGATGTCTTCTTGAATACATCGGCGGCATACTTTTCATAATCGCCTTTATACTTTTTGTCCACCTTCTTGTAGATATCCGGAAGATTCTCTGCCGGAACCCGTTCCTTTACGATCTTCATCATAGCCGCCAGCACCTTCCGGTCAAGGCTTGCGTCATAATCCTTGAAGAAAGACTTGATATTGTCTTCGAGGAAAATATCGATTTCTTCAGGGGTAGAACCTTTCACATCCACGCTCTGGATCATGCGCGCCAGCTTCACGATCTCGGCGCCGCTCAGGAACGCTTCGCCCAGGTAGGTGGAGATCTTCTTATATTCACTGGAAGAAGTATATCCCTTTTCCAGAAGACTCAACACGTCGCCGTACACCTCTTTACGCTTTGCATCCTGTGCCACCCAGGCGGCAAAAGCGGCTTCCTCTTCGCGTTTACGGTCGATCACTTTCAGGTTGGCCAGCCCCTTGTTCATACCGATCGAGTTTTTCCAGTAGTTGGAGCTGCCGGCATATTTGGAAGCATATTTGATGCGCACCTCGTCGCTCTTCAACATCGCGTCTTTCCAAATCGCCTGCTTGATGCCACGCACTTCGATGCGAGGCTTGTTGCTATCCTCGATACGCTGCTGCACACCCCATGAACAGAGGTAGCGGTCCGTGCTGCCGGGGAAACCGATCGTCATCGCATAATCCTTGTCCTGATAACCTTGCAATGACACTTCAGCCACGTATTTAGGCTGGTATGGCTTATTATCCTTGCTGTAGGCAGCCGGCTTGTTGTCGGCCCCGGCATATACGCGGAACACGGAGAAGTCGCCCGTATGGCGCGGCCACATCCAGTTGTCCGTATCGCCGCCGAATTTTCCGACCGAACTGGGCGGAGCGAATACCATGCGGACATCATTGAAGACATCATAGACGATCAGGAAATACTTATTATTATTGTAGAAAGGCACGACATCGGCAGCCTGGAACTCCGTGTTTCCTACAGAATCGGCCATCGCCTGCCCGATCGAGTCGGCTGCGGCCAGACGCAGGTGCTCTTCCTTAATCGAAGCTATCTGTGAATTAATGCGATCGCTCACATCCACCGTCTCACGCAGGTAGCGGACCGTCAGGCCCGGAACCGGCAACTCTTCTTCCTTACTCTGGGAAACGAAACCGTCTTTCAGGTAGTCGTGTTCCACACTGCTTAACTGCTGGATCGAACCGAAACCACAATGGTGGTTGGTGAAAATCAGTCCTTCATTAGAGACGGTGATACCGCTACATCCTCCTCCGAAGATCACCACGGCATTGGCTACACACGGGTCAGTTTCACTGTACAATTGTTCGTAAGACGGAGTAAATCCCAACTCCTTCATCCTCTCCAGGTTTTGTTTATTCAACTCTTTCAGTACCCACATGCCCTCATCGGCAAACACTTGGCCTGAAGCAACGAGAAGCAGTAACACTGCCCACAACTTCTTCATACGATTCATTCTTTGTTCGTTATTCAATAATTAATTTGATTTTCTTTTGTTCTACACGCGCGGCAAGCCATTTCTTGATCTTTTCCTGTTCCGCCTCACGTACTTTTTCTTTGCTTTTCAGGTAGACTAACAAGACGGTATCGGGTTTAATGCTATCCATATCCATCAGATAGGTATGCGCACAAGAGACTTCCTTGATATAAGGGAAAAGGACTTTCATTTCCGGCATCAGCTCGGACGTAAGATGATTGTAACTGTGATATTTGTTCAGGTCGCGTTTCAGCGAATCGATCTGGAGGGACTGCGCCCGAAGAACCTCTTCGCTATTCTTATACAAGTCCTGCATCAGCAGGCTTTTCAACTCGTTAATGTCGGTGGCTTCCTGCCCGAAACCCTGCTGCACGACAAGGCCCACGTTTTTCAAGCCGTATTTCGGCATCTTGGCACGGGCGTTCGCAATCATCGTCTCCGGCACGGTCTCGCCGATCAGGACTACTTTCACCTCTTTCTTGTCGCTGGTATCGGTCACCGTCTTGCTCAATATCTGCGTGTTCGGGAAACTCAACTCATCCGCGACAAACGTCCGCACCCGGTCATTGAAGTAACTGGCCCGGATCAGGTTGTAGCTCAGGAAAAGGCTCGGCACGATGGTAAAGAAAACGATCACCCCGACATATCTCGTCACGATCTTCTCGCGCTGTTTGTTTAAAAAGACCTTCTTCGGGTATTTCAGCAGGCGGACCACCACGTAGGTAGCCAGACTGATAAACACCGTATTGATAAAATAGAGATAGAAAGCACCGAAGAAATAATACAGGTTACCGCTCGCCAATCCGAATCCGGCCGTACAAAGCGGCGGCATCAAAGCCGTAGCGATCGCCACGCCGGGAATCACATTCCCCTTGCTCTTGGTCGAGCTCGCCACGATCCCCGCCAGGCCGCCGAAGAAGGCGATCAAGACGTCATAAACGGTAGGCTGCGTACGGGCCAGCAACTCGCTCTGCGCCTCGCTGATCGGGGAAATCAGGAAAAAGAGCGTCGAAGTGATGACGCTGAATACCGTCGCCGTGGCAAAATTACGGAAGGAACGCTTGATCAGGTCGAAATCGGAGATTCCCAGTCCCAGGCCGAATCCATGATAGGCCCCATCAGTGGGAGATCAACATCGCACCGATAATCACCGCCGTCGAGTTCGTATTCAAACCCAGCGAGGCGACAAAGGTCGCAAAGATCAGAACCCAAAGGTTCGTCCCTTTAAACTCTATGCCTTTCCGGATAGACTCGATCGTTTCGAGTTCATCCTCTTTTTCCTGACGGACATCGAAATTACGGACAAAGAAGTCCCTAATCTGCTTGTGCAACAATCCTTTTTCCATCCTATTAAAATCAACGTTTGTATACGAACATCCCGTAAAACGGCCTTTATAATGGCTAACACTCTCTCACAACCGTTTTAACACATCGCCTAAACCGCACAAAGATAGAAATAGTATCTCGAAATAAAAAATAAGAGCTGTGAACATAAAATAAGCGGAGTATATATCCTGATAATTATTGATTTTCACGTAACTTTGCAAATGCACAACACAGAAACGACAACGAACACTCTCAATAAATCCCGGTAAACAAGATGAAATACTACATTCTCCTGATATACTTACTCGCTTTTTCCCTCGCTACGGAGGGAAATACAGCAGTAAAAGATTCACTGTCGGAAGCCTTGCCGTCAGCCTCTTCTCCTCTGCAAAAACTGGAAATCATGACTAATCTGATGGATCTTTCCCGGCAGGAAGAACAGGTGGAATATGCCAAACAGCTCTATTGGCTCGCACTTGAAGAAGACGAAGACTATTATAAGGAAGCGGCCCTGACCGAAATCTTGCGCTTTTACGTGAATACCGATGCCAAAGACAGCGCAAAGGTGTATCTCGCCGAAGCCGAAAGGGAGCTGAAAGGGAAAGCACGCGATTTCCTCGTCACGTATATGAAAACGATCATGGATGTCCGTGTTGTCTATTACACCAAAGGCGAAGACGGATGAAACTGATTGAAAAATACAAACTCCGCCTCGAAACGGAAAAAGACATGCCGGTTCTTGACAAAATATCGAACTATTATCTCCTCGGTATGGCGAACAGCAACCGGTCGATCCGAAAAACCAGGATGCTATCTATAAAGAGGTATGTTATTACATGAACAACCTGATCGAACTGTCGGACAACATCCCGCTCCGCTATTCGTATCTGTTCCGCCTGAATACGCTCAACATACTAAGCCTTATGGAAGCGACTCCCGAAAATCGGGTGAAAGCCTCCCTCCGCTACTTGAACATGCAAAAGGAATATGCTGACACAAAAGAGATGAAGAAGCGCCCGTACACAAGCAAACGGCATCTGCTGAACGCCTACTCTACTTTGGCTACCGCAGCAGAAACAGTCGGGAAAGATATGGCAACCTACTATTTCAACTACTTCATCGACTTGAACAGGAAATATCCTGAAGATGCTGCATTCTCCGCTGAATATGACCGTTATTTCACTTCGCTCAACTATTATAAGTCAATACGGGATTTCCAGAAAGCCGCAGATTACAACGATTCGGTCATCTATTATTTCCGCCACGGCGATTTCCAGTTCGACCTGACCGAAAACATCGTCCTGACACTAAAAGACAAAATCGACTGTCTCGACAGTCTGCACAGATACAAAGATGCCTATGAAGCCTACAAGGAATATTCCGTACTCCTGGATTCCGCACGCACACGAAGCATGGAAAACAAAGTCGAAGACCTGGAGATCAAAAAGTATGTGGACGAGCTGGTGGTCGAGAAAAAGGCACTGGAAATAGACCTGCAAAAGAGCCGGAGCCAGTTATATCTATTCCTCGCGTTGCTCATTCTTTCGATCTGCTTCGGAATCTTCATATTCTTCCGCCTAGGAAAGATCAAATCGCTATACAAGGAATTGCAGGAATCGAACCGGCTGGTCATTATCGCCAGTGAAAAGGCACAGGAAAGCGAACGGATGAAGAACGCCTTTATCAAGAATATGTGCCACGAAGTGCGCACGCCGCTAAATGCGATCAATGGCTTTGCCGAACTGATCACCAGCGACGGTATAAGCCCGGAAGAGAAAAAAGAATTCAGCAAGATCATCTATACGAACTGCCACAACATCACCTCCATGATGAACGATGTGCTGGTAATCGCCCAACTGGACAGCAGCAACGAGGTCCTCCCACTGGAACCGGTCCACATCAGTCTGCTCTGTCACCACGAGATGAACAAATTGAAAAAGTTACAGCAGAAGCCGGATATCCATTACCAGGTCGAAGGTGACAAAAGCAACGACTGATCTATTCGGACCCGAATCATTTCGGCATTATCATCTCCCATCTGCTGAACAACGCGAACAAGTTCACGAATCAGGGAAGCATCACGCTCTCCTACCGACCCGAAGAAGAAGGAAGGATAATGTGTATCTGCGTTACCGACACAGGATGCGGAATTCCGGCAGACAAGAGCGAATGGATTTTCGAACGTTTCACCAAGAACGACGACTTTATCCCCGGTTCGGGCCTCGGCCTCTACCTCTGCCGCCTCATCACCCAACGCCTCAACGGTTCCCTCAAACTGGATACCTGTTACACCGGGGGAGCCCGGTTCATTTTACGGCTTCCGATTAATCCCTACAAATAGCCAACAGGTTTTCTTTTGGCAGACGTGCCCCATAAATCATCATTTAATTAGTTCAGTTTTTCTTAGATGCAAACCTTTTCCCGATATAAGGCAATTCGCTTAACGGAAGATCGCGTCTAATGATGATTGCCAGGAAAATCAGGAGTAGAACCGTGCGATAGCCCAAGCGAAGGATTTCCGAATCGATCCGGGGCAACATCCCAGCTGCATAGAATAAAACCGCTAATATGCCGTAAATAACGGCTGATCTTATATCGTATTGAACCGGGAACTTCTTCTGCCCGATCGCATAAGAAAGAATCATCATCAACAGGTTGCTGGCAAACGAAGCCCAAGCACACGCCATATAACCGTAAACCGGCGCCAGCAACACGATCATCAACACGGTCACCACACAGCCGATCGTCGAGAAGTAGGCTCCCCATTGCGTCTGGTCGATCAACTTATACCAGAACGACAGGTTAAAATAGATCCCGAAGAACAGTTCGCCCAGCATCACGATCGGCACGACACGCAATCCCGGATAATACTTGGCGTCCACAAAATATTTCAGAATATCCAGATAATACATCACGCCCAAGAAGATAATCAGCGAAAAGATAATGAAATACTTCATTGCCTCCGAATATGCTTTCGTATTATCGTCATCCTTATTCTTGGCAAAAATAAAAGGTTCGTAGCATACCGGAATGCCTGGATAAACATCACCATCACCACCGCCACCTTGAAGCAGGCTCCATAAATCCCCAACTGGGTAGCTGCATAATCCTTATCTTCGAACAGGAAAGGGAACAGAATCTTATCCGCCGTCTGATTGAAAATCCCGGCAATCCCTAAGACCAAGATCGGGAACGAGTATCTCAACATCTGTTTCAACAACACGAAACTGGCTTTCTCGCGCAACCCGGGTATCATATCCGGCACCAAAAGCAAGAATGTCACCACCGAAGTAACCACATTGCTGACAAAGATATACTCCACCTGATAGCCGGGCACATAAAACCAGCCTATCAACTCGGCGCACATTCATACAGCCACGGGCAAGCGATCAGGAAGAATATTACCAATACGATATTCAGGAATATATTCAGCAGCTTGATCGCCGCAAAGCGAACCGCCTTCCCCTGATACCGGAGGAAAGCAAACGGAATACAACAGAAGGCATCCACCGCCACAATCCCCGCCATCATCCCGATATATTCAGGGTGTGCACCATATCCCAGAAAGTTACTGACCGGCGTCAGCGCACTGAACACAAACACCATAAACAGGACGGAAGTGAATGCCAGACTGAACAACGTCGTCGCATATACCCGCATCGGGAGCTTGATCTCCTTCTTGTTCATAAACCGGAAAAAGCCGGTCTCCATCCCATACGTCAATATCACCATCAACAAGGCTGTCCAGGCATACAGATTCGTCACAATCCCGAAATCGCTCTCGGTAGCCAATACACGCGTGTACATCGGAACCAGCATCCAGTTCAGGAATTTCCCGACAATGCTGCTGACACCATAAATTGCGGTCTCTCCTGCGAGACGCTTCATTCCTCCTGCCATAACTTAAAAACAATTGACAATTGATAATTGACAATTAAAATAATGAACTTTGTATTCCATCGGGCGAAGCCGTCCCAGATGGGTATAAGCCAACTCCGTCACCTCGCGGCCGCGGGGCGTACGTTTGATAAAGCCTTCTTTGATAAGGAAAGGCTCGTAAACCTCTTCCAGCGTTCCGGGATCTTCTCCCAGGGCAGTCGCGATAGTCGTCAATCCTACCGGTCCGCCGTTAAACTTGTCGATGATAGTCGTCAGCAACTTATTGTCGATCTGATCCAGGCCGTAACGGTCGATGTTCAATGCCTCCAGGGCATAGCAGGAAATCGCCTTATCGATCTCTCCGGATCCTTTCACCTGTGCAAAATCACGCACACGACGCAGCAACGCGTTCGCTATACGGGGTGTACCACGACTACGGGAAGCAATCTCGCGTGCAGCACTCAACTCGCATTTCACATTCAGGATATCGGCACTGCGCAGCACGATCTTCGTCAGCGTCTCCATCTCGTAATATTCGAGGTGCATATTGATCCCGAAACGCGCCCTGAGCGGACTTGTCAGCAAACCGCTGCGAGTCGTCGCCCCCACCAGCGTAAACGGAGCCAGGTCGATCTGGATGGAACGGGCGCTCGGCCCTTTATCGATCATGATATCGATCCGGTAATCTTCCATCGCCGAATACAGATATTCCTCCACAATCGGACTCAACCGGTGGATCTCGTCGATAAAAAGGACATCGTTCTTCTCCAGCGAAGTCAGCACTCCCGCCAGATCGCCCGGTTTATCCAGCACCGGCCCGGAAGTCACCTTGAAGCCGACTCCCAATTCATTCGCTATAATGTTGGATAACGTAGTCTTTCCCAATCCGGGAGGTCCATGCAACAGCACATGGTCGAGCGCCTCCTTACGCATCCGGGCCGCCATCACGAAAATCTTCAGATTCTCGACCACTTTGGCCTGCCCGCTGAAGTCATGAAACGAAAGCGGACGAAGCGCATTCTCATACTCCCGCTCGCTCTCCGGAACCCGTGCATCCCTTATATCAAATTCATCTTCCATACTCTTATTACTTTGACTGGCAAAGATAATAAGAATTACCGGGTTCTGAACTTGTGTCACCGGAATATCGGGACAAAGATAGAAACTTGCAGATCACGTGTCCGTCCCGATTTCATATAAGGGACTCCTTTCATTACATTGCAAGTTCCATGTTTGTATGTCAGGGCCAGATCGAAGTATTTGAAAGCATAGGCGGCTTTGACGACGACCGGCACGTCAAAGGCAGATTTGATTGTCTTCCCAATCATAATATTATCCTTAAAATGGAGAGTAGGCTCAACTCCTACTCCTACCTTCAGCCTCCCGATCAGATTATAATTCAAAACTCCGTTCAAAGCCATGTAATTCCTTGCAAACTTACTTTTGTAACCTTTAACGGGAGTCGCTTTATTGCCAACCGAGGCAATTTCTCCCCGCTTCTGCCCATATAATAAGGCTGCATCCACCGATAAACGGTGTTTCAATTCGAACTGCAACTGATATCCCACATGAAAAGAAGGCTTCATATCCGGTATATTAAACCGACTTTGCCTTTAGACATCGCCTCATCCTTATACCAATCCATCGAAACACCACCTATTACCCCACTTTTCACTTTCCCATTTTGTGCGGAAACAGATAAACACACTAAACTCAACAATAAAAACATCACACTCTTTTTCATATCAACTCTCTTTTTATTGGTTTGACTTTGTTGATATGACAGGGAAAATGGGAAAAACCCCTATCAAATATTACTAAAAATATTCCTTTCAAATCCTTTGTCTTTGAAATCTAAAAAAATCATTTCATAGCATATCGTAAAGCAAACGATTGTGCAAGGCCAAGCTTTTAGGGCGTATGGTCCGATAATATGATGCCGAATGCCGGGAGGAACTAATTCGGTAGAACATAAAGCAACAAAAATCAAGGTCGTAAAAAAGAGATAACGATTATATCTTTTATGGACAGAAGGGCTGCAAATATACCAAATAGCGACACCAATCATCAACGTGATATAACCACTTGCTTCACTTCCTGTACTAAACAACACGACATACAATAATACATTAGCCAATAGCATGAGCCGAAAACGGAGATATTTATATTGCTGAATTCTGAAATAAGGGATAAAGAATAGGATCAGTCCCGGTATAATCAGCCACAAATCACTATAAAAAGAACAGCCTGTGAGCTTACGTACGATTCCTAATAAAGAAATATTTTGAGATATGGCGAACATATTGAGGCCATTTTTTGATTTCCAATCGTTCCAACCACGCAATATATTGCGAAGAAATATAATCTGTCCCCGGAGAGAAGAATATCGGCAAAACCAAAAACAAACATCCCCAAAAAACGCAGGAAAATACAAGACGCAATTTGTGTTTTGAAAAAAAGAAAAAAGCTAATCCTACAATCGGATATATTTTTATTAATGTTCCCAATAAAATCAAGCAAGAAGCCCAAAATTCTTTTTCTTTCTCAATTAAAACAAAAGAGAGAATAATAAATGCTGCCACAGAGATATTAAATTGTTGTACCCCCTGCGCCGTCATTAACTCACACAAAGAATACCAATAAACTATAATCCTCTGACTCTCATTGAAAGGTAACTGACGAATAGCATAAAAAAGAAAATATGTATTCATTAAAATCCAAAAAATCATCCCCAACCATTCAGGCAAGATAGAAAATGGAGCAATCACAAGCGCAAAGATCGGACCATAATGGTTTACATCATAATATTCGGTAGGATACTCCACATATAAATGTAATCCGTTAATTACGTGAGGAAAAACATTTTCAAATATCTTATAGTTATTATATTTACCTATCAGCAATTTGACTATTGCATAAATTAGTCCAGAGGACATCCATATCCAAAAGACCGTTCTTTCTCTATGAAAAACAGTCTTTTGAAATATATGTGATAAAAAGTTGATCTCTTTTACAGCTTTCATGTCAAAACCAATATCGCTTAAGCGAAAAACTTCAACAGCAAGTCTTTGTTGTTGTCTTCAACCTATGCTTGAATAGGTTGCTCAGGGATAATAGACTTAGGAGCAGTATCCCACTACCCTTTCAGATATATTCGTTTCTTGGCAAAGCAAGGAAACGAAAATGTCGCTATTAACAGTAAACATCCAATTTTTCTAAATGTCTTCATATTATGTTTAATATTTTCAAATGTAAACATAGAGGGAATTATTGGATGCAACAAATCGGTATATGGACAACCTTCTTTTTATATGGACAAAATTATTTCTCAGCTGCTATAAAACTGATAATAAAATACATAAACTTACTTCATATAGCTTACGCAAACGATCTAAATCCTTCCAAAATCCTTTTTTAATGCTCTTTACCTATATATTCCACACTTCCGAAGACAAAACTGTCCCTATTTTTATACCCATATCTACTCTATTACCATCCTTTTTGTAGGATACACCCATTTATATCGCTTCCTTTTTGATTCGGACACAGCTTCCGCCGAGTACGACTTCGGAACTTATTGGCCGAATCGGAACTGACTCCCAAAAGAACAGCCTCCTCGTTTAAGTGCAAATCCAAGAAACTGAGATAACAGATCTTGGTTTCTGTTTTTGTCAGACCCAACGTATTTTCTTTCATAAAAACGCTGACATTCGGAAAAAGGGAATCAATCAGACGAATCAGGCTTCTCCATTCCTCTTCGTTTAGTTTTTGTTCGATATCAGGTTTTACTTTCCGACAGCGCTCTTTCATTGTTTCAAATAAAGAGGATTGCTTCAATTTTTCCACCCTTAATACGGTGATTTCTTTCTTATATTCACTTGTATCCTCATGCGCAGCAGCTTTCCTTTCCATCTCTGCCGTTAACTCCCGAGGCGACCTTCCTGTTCCGTTTCTTGCTTCTCATGCCGATTTTTTTCCTCTTCTAAAAACTGTTGCTGCCGATTTATTTCAAGCCGTCTTTTCCTATCCCTCAACTGATAACCCACAATCAACAAAAGGCAAATGATAACAGCCAAAGCAAACAAAAACTGTTTCTCTGCAACAAGTTTTTTATTGTCTTGAACGACAGTGACCACATCATGCCGTTTCTCTGCATCAATAATATCTACCTGTTTTTGTTGATCATATAAAGAATCTTTCTTTGCCTGATATTGTTCCAAAAGAGAAAGCGCTTTTTCTGTATCACCAGCTTCTTTTTCGATAAGGTAACCTAAATAGAAGCAATCGATCGATGTATAAGGGTTCAATGACGGACCTGTGGCTAATGCTAAATAATAGCGGGCTGAATCAAGGAGCTTTCATTATAATAGAGATCACTCAAAGCCAGATAAGAGGGAACTTGATCCATCGTATCAGAACTTAAACTTCTACTATAATAGCTCTCGCTTTTTCCACATCGCCCATTAAGTCATAAATATTTCCCAAACCATTAGAAATCGAACTAATCCCCCTTAAATCTTGAAACCTTGTAATAACAGAATCCGCTATTAACATATAGTGAAGCGCCAACGACAAAGAATCGTCAAATGCCCATGTTTTAGCCACATCTCGCAGGGCAAAGGCATAACTCCGCTCGTTACCGGCCTGCTTAAAAAATTCTGCCGCTTCTTCAAACTTCCTCCGCTCTTCGCTTCTTTGGCCCGTATAAGTGTACAAGTCTGCCATATAGCTACAGATATACCTGCTACATCATATAAATACTTCTCTTTTGCCAACGACAACGCATCAGAATAAGCCTTCATTGCCGGGATAAAAAGCTTATCTTTCACATACGAACGCCCTAAATAAAGCCCCATCCAAGCCTGTTGTTCCGCGGCCCCATGACTTTTATACCAAACCAACGCCCGGTCGAGTTGTTCGGTATATAGCATATCTTTGAAGAGTTTATCCGCCGCCCGGCAATACAGCATGCACCAACGTGCAAACTGCCGCTCGTTCAACCTATCGGGAGTTTTTACCTCATTCAATAAGATATAAGCGCTATCCGGATTTGCTTCTAAAAGTATTTCTGCCCGGTCCATCGTTTCCGATGCGATCCGGTCTCCTACACACGAAAAGAAGAGACTGACGGGCAACAAGATAAGCAAGAATATTTTTTTCATACGGATATATTGTTAGACCGGTTGTTTTCAGGAGGGAAAGGTACGCATTTTTATAATCAGGACAACCCTTTTAACTACTCGATTTATCATAAAAACAGGTTCGTTGCTGTCAATTTGATTTGTTTTTAAGATTTCTGACGATATTAACATTCCTGTTTTCAGGCTTCTTAGCTTAAAGAGCAACCGTTTTTGAAGCTCTTTTTCCAAATCATCCGAATAATTTTCCCGAATAATGCGAAACATCACCCATAAGCCCATCACACTCCTTCCAGGGCCGGGTGAAGAGAACCTGAAGAAATATCTGAAAGGTCTGAATGTACATCCGTTCGTCATATGCAAGTTGATGCGTGGTCATACAGGCAGGGACTATATGTCACCACAGCAAAAAGCATCCTCAAGCATGTAGATGAACTGGCCTTTGAGATCAGAAATATTCAACAGGGCAAGCATTACCTTGCTATGCAATAAACTTATTAGCTTTAACACATGGCCTACCCCGAAAGTGACGAAAAACTAATGTTTTTACAAAAACAACCATCATACTATCATATCCGTTTGTATATTGTTTTAAACCAATATGTTATGGCATGATAGTTGCCATTTTGAACTATCATTCATCTATCATAACCATCATGGTGAAAGACGATAACGTGCTGTGTATCAATTATACGATAAAAACAGGGACCGTTCGGGAACAGGTGCGAAACCTGTTAAAACAGCTTCTTTTTTCATCAAGACAGGCTTTTCTTTTGTCAAAAATGGCTTGGATAACCGCTTGAGACCCGGGTGTACCCATCATAGAGACCCGGGTGCGGGAGAGGTGCAGACCCGGGTCTGCGCGAAGCCGTTCCGGGAATGCAGAGAAGTTTATCCGCTATACCAGGGGCACTTTTATGCCCAGTTTTTGCATCTTATCCAGCGAAAAGAGGCATTTTTAACACAAAAACGCCCCCGTTTTGTCAATGGCTATTCTGCTTATATAAACATAAACAGTGCATTATCATCCATATAAATAAACATTCAAGTAAAAAGCATGATGGTAGGATGGACCTTCCGGCACGATTACTCTGAATTTTTTATTTTCACAACCATATATTTGAAAAAAATTTACATACTTTTGTGAAGCCATTTCAATATTATAATATTCTATAGCCATGAATACAAAATTTTTACTGTCTTCCGATAATAACAACCGCAATGAACTTCTGAAAAAGAAGATCATCCATTACTATATTGCCAATGGCGATGCGACCATTGCCGATCTGGGCCGTGAAATGGACCTGAGTATTCCGACCGTCACCAAACTGGTCGCCGAGCTTCAGGACGACGGCTATATCCTGGACTTCGGAAAGCAGGAAACCAACGGAGGACGCAAACCGAACATCTATGGCCTCAATCCGGCATCCGGATATTTCGTGGGAGTCGATATGCTGAAAGACAAGTTGAATATTGCAGCGATCGACTTCAAAGGCGACAAAGTACAACTCGAAGAAAATATCCCATACCAACTTGAAAATACACCAGCCTCGCTGGAGCAATTCTGCAAGATTATTGACGATTTCATCGTTTCATTGCCTGTCGAACGGAATAAGATATTAGCGATTGGAGTCAATATCACCGGCCGCGTGAACCCAGCATCGGGCTATAGTTACAGCATTTTCTATTTCGAAGAGAAACCCCTCGCTCAGATTCTTGAAGAACGGTTGCAGACGAAAGTTTTCATTGAAAACGACAGCCGGGCCATGACCTACGGCGAATATATGAAAGGAGTCGTACAGGGAGAAAAGAACATTCTGTTCGTCAATATGGCGTGGGGACTAGGTCTAGGTATCATCATCGACGGCAATTTATACTACGGGAAATCCGGCTTCTCCGGGGAGTTTGGACATTTTTGCATGTTCGAAAACGAAGTGCTATGCCATTGCGGCAAGAAAGGCTGTCTCGAAACAGAGGCTTCCGGATCGGCTTTCCACCGTATCCTGATAGAACGTTACCGGGAAGGCAGCAACACCATACTCGCCGGGAAACTGGACAGCGGAGAGGAAATCTCGCTCGGCGACCTGCTCGAAGCAGTGCGGAAAGAGGATGTACTTTGCATCGACATCCTCGAAAAAATGGGCGTAAATTTAGGAAAAGGTATTGCCGGACTGATGAATATTTTCAATCCGGAACTGGTCATACTGGGCGGAACGCTTTCACTAGCAGGCGAGTATATCAGCCTGCCGGTCAAAAGTGCTATCCGTAAATATTCGCTCAACCTGGTCAACCAAGACACGGAAATCAAAATATCCAAATTAGGAGAAAGAGCAGGCGCATTCGGAGCATGTCTCTTATCAAGAAGTAAGCTACTCGGTATGATACATTATTAATAAAACATTCTTTTCTTTAGACCATTATCTATAATAATATTTTAATCAAGGCTATATTATTAAAATATTTTATTTACATTTGCCGGGTATTTAAAAAAATACCAGACAATAAAACACATTAAATCGCTCAGATAATGGAAAAGATTAAAGGCTTAATTGATGCACCTTTCACACCGTTCTACGAAAACGGAGAAGTAAATTACGAACCGATAGAAGCATATGCCAAGCTTCTGGTCAAAAACGGTTTAAAGGGAGTGTTTATCAACGGATCTTCGGGAGAGGGCTATATGCTGACCGACGAAGAGCGCATGAAACTGGCTGAAAGATGGGTAGAAGTGGCGCCTTCCGGATTCAAGGTCATCGTACACGTAGGCAGCACCTGCGTAAAAGCAAGCCATAAGCTGGCTGCGCATGCCCAAAAGATCGGAGCCTGGGGAATCGGAGCCATGGCCTCTCCTTTCCCGAAAGTGAATCGGATAGAAGAACTGGTGAAATACTGCGAAGAAATCGCTTCCGGAGCACCTGAACTTCCTTTCTATTACTATCACATCCCGGCTTTCAACGGCGCTTTCCTGCCGATGGTCGAACTGCTGAAAGCGGTAGACGGGCGTATCCCGAACTTCGCCGGCATCAAATATACATATGAAAGCCTTTACGAATACAACCAATGCCGCTTATATAAAGACGGCAAATTCGATATGCTTCACGGACAGGACGAAACAATCCTTCCATGTCTGGCAATGGGCGGTGCACAAGGCGGCATCGGCGGGACAACCAACTACAACGGCAAAGAACTGACCGGGATACTCGAAGCCTGGGCTGCCGGAGACCTCGAAACAGCACGCGAACGCCAGAACTTCTCACAGGAAGTGATCAACGTGATCTGTCGTTATCGCGGCAATATCGTGGGTGGCAAGCGGATCATGAAGCTGATCGGGCTCGATTTAGGTAAAAACCGGACACCGTTCCAGAATATGACAGATGCGGAAGAAACCGCTATGAAAGCCGAACTGGAAGCGATTCATTTTTTCGACAGATGCAATAAATCCTAAATCCATAAACGCCATGAACGACACAACAAAACCGTCCGAATACCTCGGAT
>ENA-OQCE01000143-OQCE01000143.1-human-gut-metagenome-genome-assembly--contig:-NODE-143-length-33252-cov-3.516830_pt1 | contig 33252 bp, 41 predicted proteins | sample MGYA00242495_ERZ504572 | MGnify/ENA primary metagenome ERZ504572 (study PRJEB26092, sample SAMD00036228) | human gut metagenome | host: Homo sapiens | study: EMG produced TPA metagenomics assembly of... | reverse complement strand
TTATTTCCTTCTTCTTTTTCTATTCGTTCTCCCTCCCTTCTCATAAATTCCCCGCGCAAAACCTTTTCCTTCCGTCCAACCGTTTATATTCTATAAAAGTTTCTTTTGGAGACAATATCTTTTTAAACTTTTTCATAATACTCCTTTTCCAACTGTGCCTGCCTCATGTTCACGCTCACACACTCATCAATCACCTTCAGGTAATCAGCATCGGTTGCATTTTCATTATGCTTTAAATCTTTGGATAGTTTACGACATTCACGACCGGCCTCAAACATCTTTTCTTGCAGTTCGTTACAAAGAGGTATAAATGATGCTGCCTCTTCCGGGGTTAACCCCATCTCTGCCGTAATAAAAGCATTCTTCTTAGCAAAGAACGCTTCTCTATCAAAATTGCGATGCTGTTTCCCACTTTGAGCGTGAGCACTGAATGAGAACACAACTGAACACGCCACAAATGTAATAAAAAATATTTTATTCATACAAGCATTCTTTCAAAAATATTTTGTCAAACTTCATTTTTTTTCAATTTATTCGGTTTCCCCTATTTCTTCTGCCAATATATAACCGGCATATTGCTCTTCCAGGTACTCCAAGTATTCTTCATCCTCGGCCGCTTGCAAAGCAGAAACTGAGGCTGGAGACACTTCTGTTTTTACGAGTAGCGAGTCGGTTTTCGCCGCTTTATCTTCGGGTCCGACCAAAACTTTAAAAAACAACCCCAATCCGGCAAAAACGGCTGCCATATATAACCAGGGACGAACACGATCCATCAAGGAAACCTTTTTCACCTCCTCTTCAGGCTCTCTTTCGGGAAGCTGACTCATAATGTTTGCCGTCAATCCCTCCATATACCCCTCAGGTACAGTAAAAGGATTTTTCCCTTTAAGACGGTCCAGATTGTTTTGTTCTGTTTTCATATCATCTCTCTTTTATGTTCTTTTGACAAATGGTAACACGAAAGGTTTAAATGTCTTTTGTTAAAAACTCCTCTACTTTCTTCACCGCATGATGATAGGAAGCTTTTAAAGCGCCTACGGAAGTTCCGAAAATCTCAGACATATCTTCATATTTCATATCGTCAAAATATTTCATATTAAAAACGGCACGCTGTTTCTCCGGCAATGTCAGGATGGCTTTCTGCAGTTTCATCTGTGCGGCATCCCCGTCGAAATATTCGTCTCCTTTCAGGCGCTCCAGCAAAAACACGTCCGTATCGTCAATCGAGACATTGTTCTGCACACGCTGGCGGTTCAGAAAGGTTATACATTCGTTTATCGCAATCTTATACAACCAAGTCGACAACTTCGCCTCTCCCCGAAAATAGTCGATATTCATCCAGGCTTTCAGGAATGTATTCTGCAATAAGTCGTTGGCATCGTCATGGTCCAACACCATCTTTCGTATCTGCCAATACAACTTCTCCCCGTAGAAATTGACAACCTGCGCGAAGGCATCACGTTGATGCGCCGGATCACGTAATTGTTTTATTATCTCTTCCTCTATATATTGTTGCATTCCTACTCACTAATTTGGGGTAAATATAAGAAAATAATCATTATCTCCTTCCGTTCCCCTTCTATAAGAGACGGAAATAATGGTTCAAAGTTTAATCGAACCTCATAAGGGAATATAAAAAAAGCGGACAACCATATAAGTCATCCGCTTTGAAGTGCCCAGAACAGGACTCGAACCTGCATGCCTCTCGACACACGCACCTGAAACGTGCGCGTCTACCAATTCCGCCACCTGGGCAATTCAGCACTTTTCAGTGAATCAATCTCTCTTGATTGCGGTTGCAAAGGTAGCAACTTTTTTGAAACTGCCAAAACTGTAACCATACTTTTTTAAATAAAAAAAACGGCCACCTCCCTTTCGGGAAGCAGCGTTTCAGATTTTATGCTTATGGGAAGAATTACATCATACCGCCCATGCCACCCATACCCGGTTCATGGCAGGAGCTGCCGGAGCTTCTTCTTTCTTTTCAGCGATCACACATTCCGTAGTCAGGAACATACCAGCAATAGAAGCGGCATTTTCCAAAGCTACACGTGTTACCTTAGCAGGGTCGATTACACCGGCTGCACACAAGTTTTCATACTTGTCTGTACGGGCATTGTAACCAAAGTCACCCTTACCTTCTTTTACTTTCTGAACAACTACCGCACCTTCTTTACCTGCGTTAGCAACGATCTGGCGCAACGGTTCTTCAATAGCACGTTTAACGATTTCGATACCGGTTGTTTCGTCTTCGTTTTCACCCTTCAGACCTTCCAGTGCTTCGATAGCACGGATATAAGCAACACCACCACCAGGAACCGTACCTTCTTCGATAGCGGCGCGAGTTGCATGCAGAGCATCGTCAACACGGTCTTTCTTTTCTTTCATTTCAACTTCAGAAGGAGCACCTACATACAATACGGCAACACCACCGGCCATCTTAGCCAGACGTTCCTGCAGTTTTTCTTTATCGTAGTCGGAAGTCGTATTTTCGATCTGAGTCTTGATCTGGCCGATACGAGCTGGATAGCATCCTTATCGCCTGCTCCGTTTACGATAGTAGTCGTGTCTTTGTCTACCGTAACCTTTTCAGCCGTACCCAGCATATCCATAGTAGCACCTTCCAGCTTTAAGCCTTTTTCTTCGGAGATCACAACGCCACCTGTCAGGACAGCGATATCTTCCAGCATAGCTTTACGACGATCACCGAAGCCCGGAGCCTTGACAGCACAGATCTTCAAAGAACCACGCAGACGGTTTACAACCAAAGTTGCCAATGCTTCGCTATCGATATCTTCAGCGATGATCAACAGAGGACGACCGCTCTGAACTGCCGGTTCAAGAATAGGCAGCAAATCTTTCAATACAGAGATCTTCTTGTCGTAGATCAGGATATACGGATTTTCCATCTCGCATTCCATCTTTTCCGTGTTGGTTACAAAATACGGAGAGATATAACCACGGTCGAACTGCATACCTTCTACCACGTCTACTGTTGTTTCCGTGCCTTTAGCTTCTTCTACAGTGATAACACCTTCAGTTTTTACTCTCTGCATAGCTTCAGCGATCAGTTTACCGATAGCTTCGTCACCGTTAGCAGAAATCTTGGCAACATGCTCGATCTTTTCGAACTGGTCACCAACAGCTTCAGACTGGGCAGCGATGCTTTCTACGACTTTAGCCACCGCTTTGTCGATACCACGTTTCAAGTCCATAGGTTGGCACCCGCCGTTACATTCTTCAGACCGACACCGATAATAGACTGTGCCAGAACTGTTGCAGTTGTCGTACCGTCACCGGCATTGTCGTTAGTCTTGGAAGCGACTTCCTTAACCAACTGAGCACCCATGTTTTCAAACGGGCAAGCAACTTCAACTTCTTTAGCTACCGTTACACCGTCTTTTGTAATGTGCGGAGCACCGAATTTCTTTTCGATGATCACATTACGTCCCTTCGGACCCAGTGTTACTTTTACTGCGTTAGCCAATTCATCCACACCTTTCTTCAGAAGGTCACGGGCATCCATATCGTATTTAATTTCTTTTGCCATGATTTCTATCGTTTTATATAAATGTATAAATATTTCTTAATTGTCAATTATCCACTATCAATTGTCAATTGTTTAGATAATAGCCAAAATATCAGACTGACGCATGATAAGATATTTTTCACCGTCCAGTTCGATTTCCGTACCTGCATACTTGCCGTACAGTACAGTATCTCCGTTCTTTACAACCATTTCTTCATCCTTTGTTCCGTTACCTACGGCGACAACTTCACCTTTTAAAGGTTTTTCTTTTGCTGAATCGGGAATAATGATTCCGCCAAGTGTCTTTTCTTCTGCTGCAGCAGGCTTAATCAGCACTCTGTCTGCTAATGGTCTAATGTTCATCGTTGTATATTTTTTAGTTGTTAATAATATTACGTTAATCTTGTGCTTTACTTATCGCACATAAACGTCTATGCGAATACTGTGCCAAAACTGTTGTCAGGAAAAAGACTGACAATTTTGCATTTTAGAAAGACAGACAATGCAAATATATCTGACAGGATGACCATCCTGTTACAAAAAAACTTCCCCATTACAACAAGAAAATGAATGGGGAAGTTCAATTATCAGTCTATTTATAGTAGAAACGGGTGTACCTAAAGGCACAAAATTGAAATTGCAGCTAGAATCTTTCGATCAGTTCTTCTAATGTGACAAGAGACTGTTCGCCTGTCAACATGTTTTTCAGATTGATCTTGCCTTCATTTATTTCGTTTTCACCGACAATCGCCACAAACGGGATCTTTTTCGTATCGGCATATCCCATCTGCTTCTTCATTTTGGCTGATTCAGGATACAACTCCGTACGGATACCGGCAGCACGCACTTTCGAGATCAGAGGCAATAAATAGTTTTCTTCCTTCTCGCCGAAATTCACGAACAACAGTTGCGTGGTCTTCAAAGAATCAACCGGATAAAGTTCCAACTGGTTTAGAACATCGAAAATACGATCGGCACCGAAGGAAATTCCGACACCTGACATACCGTCCATACCAAACACACCGGTCAAATTGTCATAGCGTCCGCCCCCCGTGATACTTCCGATCTGGACATCCAACGCTTTCACTTCGAAGATAGCACCCGTATAGTAGTTCAGACCGCGTGCCAACGTCAGATCCAGTTCCAAATCAGCTGTCAACTCTAACTTCTCGATGCGGTCCAGGATAAATTCCATCTCGGCAATACCTTTCATCGCTATTTCCGATGCTGCCAGTTCCTTTTTCAAAATAGCCAGCTTTTCACGATTCGTACCTTTCAGCATAATGATCGGCTGCAAACGGGCTATCGCACCTTCAGACAATTCTTTAGAACGCAATTCATCATTTACATTATCCAGACCGATCTTATCCAGTTTATCTATAGCAACCGTAATATCGACAATCTTATCGGCTTCACCGATTATTTCGCAATGCCGGAAAGAATCTTACGGTTGTTCATCTTGATACAGACACGGATTCCGAAACGGCGGAATACCTCATCCATAATCTGGATCAGCTCGACTTCATTTACCAACGAATCGGAACCTACCACATCTCCATCACATTGGTAAAACTCACGGTAACGACCTTTCTGCGGACGATCGGCACGCCATACCGGCTGTATCTGATAACGCTTGAATGGGAAAGCGATATCATTACGGTGCTGTACCACATAACGGGCAAAAGGAACCGTCAGGTCATAACGCAAACCCTTCTCACAAGCTTTCATTCCGAATCTTACGGCATTGCGCTCCGACAGTTCTTCATCCGTTATTCCGGAAAAGCAATCGCCGGAATTTAATATTTTGAAAAGCAACTTATCGCCTTCTTCTCCATACTTGCCCATCAGCGTAGACAGGTTTTCCATAGCCGGCGTTTCGATCTGCTGAAATCCGTACAGATGATATACTTCGCGGATAGTATTGAATATATAATTACGCTTCGCCATTTCTTCTGGCGAAAAATCTCTTGTTCCTTTAGGGATAGACGGCTTTTGCATGATTCACTAATTTATATTTATTTAGGCTGCAAAGGTAATGCTTCCTGTTTAATCCCGGCTTCTTCCCCCCAGGAAAATCATGATATAATATAATAATGTAGCAAGCGAACCCAAGGCAGCCACTACATACGTGTAAGCAGCAGAACGCAAAGCATCTTCAGCCTTGTCATGCGTATAGACATTTGTGATGCCGGCATTGCTCAACCATACCAAAGCCCGCTGGCTGGCATTGATCTCGACCGGTAGTGTAATGAAACTGAATAAAGTCGTCGATGCAAAAAGAATAATACCAAACAGCATCAACTGGGGAAACGTATTAATCAACAGCATGCCACCCAACAGCACCCATGTCATAATGTTGGAAGCAAAGCTGACGACCGGAACCAAAGCCGAACGCATCCGAAGAGGCGCATAAGCCGTAGCATGCTGGACAGCGTGTCCGCATTCATGAGCTGCAACGGCAGCAGCAGCAATACTGTTACTGTAATAAACCGATTCACTCAGATTGACGGTCTGGTTTGCCGGATTATAATGATCCGTCAAATGTCCGGGAGTGGAAATCACCTTTACGTCATAAATCCCGTTATCATGCAACATCTTTTCAGCCACATCCTTTCCTGTCATACCATTCGGCATAGGAATCTTGGAATATTTTTCAAACTTGTTCTGGAGTCTGGAAGAAACCAACCAGCTAAGAAGGGCAAAACCGATAAATATAATCCAATACATGCTCATATTTTTCTAATTTATAATAGTTATACTAAATCATAAACGACAAAAAGTCTGCCAAAAATAAAAATGGCAGGAGATCATCCTTCCGGGATGTGGTCTTCTGCCATTTTGTATTATTTTCAGGTTTTATTCTTCGGTATATCTGACAATTGTTTGTTCACGGTCAGGACCGACAGATACAATCTTGATCGGAACTTCCAGCTCTTCTTCCAAGAAAGAGATGTAAGCATTGAACTCTTCGGGAAATTCGTCTTCACTTTGCATTTTCGTCATATCGACATTCCAACCCGGCATTTCCACATATACGGGTTCGATGCCCTCATTGATTTCAAACGGAAACTCTGTTGTTTCTTCGCCATTGACTTTATAAGCAATGCAAGCCTTTACTGTTTCGAAGCCATCCAGCACATCGCTCTTCATCATGATCAGTTTCGTCACACCGTTGATCATGATCGCATATTTCAACGCAACCAAGTCAATCCAGCCGCAACGACGTTCGCGTCCGGTTACAGCGCCATATTCATGACCGATCTGACGGATCTTGCTGCCTGTTTCATCAAACAGCTCTGTCGGGAACGGGCCGCTACCGACACGTGTGCAATAAGCCTTGAAGATTCCATAAACTTCACCGATGTTACGCGGAGAAACCCCCAAACCAGTACAGCAACCAGCACAAATCGTATTGGAAGAAGTCACGAACGGATACGAACCAAAGTCAATATCCAGCATAGTGCCTGTGCACCTTCGGCCAAAACAGACTTGCCTTCTTTCAAATAGTTATTAATCACATGTTCGCTGTCGATCAAACGAAACTGTTTCAAATAATCCAAAGCCTTGAACACTGTGCCTCCAATTCAGTAATATCATATTCATAATTCAGAGAATGCAGAATCGCTTCATGTCTTGCTTTTGCAGCTGCATACTTTTCATCGAAATTATGCAACAGGTCGCCTACGCGCAGACCGTTACGGCTGATCTTATCCGTATAAGTCGGACCGATACCTTTACCGGTCGTACCGATTTTGCCTGACCCTTTCGCAGCTTCGTAAGCAGCATCCAATATACGGTGAGTAGGCAAGATCAAATGAGCTTTCTTAGAGATACACAGTTGTTTGGTCAGGTCGTGCCCGCTGGCAGCAAGTGCTTCCGCTTCCTGTTGGAACAACAACGGATCCAGTACGACACCGTTACCGATAACGTTTACCTTACCCCCTTGGAAAATACCGGAAGGATGGAACGTAACACATACTTTTCACCGTTAAATTCCAAAGTATGTCCAGCATTGGGACCTCCCTGAAAACGAGTTATCACATCGTAATTCGGAGTCAAAACGTCGACAACTTTTCCTTTGCCTTCGTCACCCCACTGCAATCCTAATAGAACGTCAACTTTCATCGTTTATATATTATATAGATGTTAATATTCTTACTTCTTCCGCTGAAGCCGGTACTTACATTTGCTACATAAGCCATAAATGTAAAGCGCATGATATTCCGGAGTGAAACGCGATATCTTCAACGCTCCGACATCTTTCTTCAGTGTTGCATCCTTCTGCTCTCTGATTGCCCCGCATTTCATACAGATCAGATGCAAGTGTGTCTCCGCCAGCATCCGTAATTCATACTGTACAGCCTGGGCCGTCAGCTGATGACGCACAATTAAGCCGCTGTCTACCAAAACGTCGACCGTGTTATAAACAGTAGCCCGACTGACATGAAAATTCATTTCCTCCAGTTTCTGATGAAGCAAACACATATCAAAATGACCGGGGAAACTGCATATACACTCCAATATGGCATAGCGTTCCTCCGTCTTTCGTAGTTTTTTCTCGGCAAGATATCTGGTGAACAGGTCTTGCATCTCTGTGTACTTTTTTGCATCCATCTTCAAGTTGCGACTCCACGCGACCGACAAAGTTAGCGCATTTATTTTAAACGCAAAGCCTTAACGGCAATATTCAAATTCAAATTTTAAATCATTATATATTTCCTGCCCTTCGGGCGTCTGCATGAATTCAGGAAAATCATCGAACCCGCCCAACATTTGCTGCGCCCGTTCAGCCGACTGTCTTCCATAAAATTTCATGGCTTTCACCGCAGCCTGCTTTTCTTTGAAGGACGCCTCGAAATCAGTCTGGGCAAGCGTCCGCATACATTCTGCGACAAATGCGGTCCTCACCGGTGCTATCAAATCCTTTCCTTCCTTAAACAGTTCGGCCCAGACAAGATAAGCCACCGTACGTGCATATTCGTCTTCCACATTAAAAATCAACCCGAGCAGCAAATCCTCCACATCTGGCAACTTATAAAACAAATTGTGGCTGCACTGCTCTGCAATTTCCAAATAAGGTATTTCTTTCACCCATTGCTTCGCCTCTTGGGACGAGAACTCGTCTACCGGCTGCAAGAAAGAAGCCAATATCTTGAATTCACGGATGTCTTCTTTCCACAAGGCAGCGGCCAACTCAGAGTCCGGTTTATGCGTAGCGGCAATCTGCTTGATTTCGGGCAGAGGAACACCGAAATTAAGTTTATAGACAATGCCCTTCTCCCGCATGCTGGTAGAGATCACTCCATTCATCGCCAGGCGAAGCTGGGTCCGTATTTCTTTTAATTCATTCTGTAACATACGCTTTATTATTCATTATAGGAAGGTAAAAACGAATACTCCTTGCTGTAACGAAGCATCTGATCGGTATACCCTTCGGTATAATCCAGCACAATATCCGTTACATCTCCCTTATCGTTCTTGACTTCCTTCATCACCGGATTCACGAATCCCTTATACGGAGCCAGGTTCAATTTGGCATAGCGTTCGAGCACTTCGGCATGAAGAGCTGGGGCGACCTTTACGGCATACTCTTCCACCAGTTTCTTTCCGGCAGAAAAATCACCTTCACTCTTGATACGCTGCACTTCCGCCAACAAAGTTCCGAACAGTTCACGCAGCTTGGCATAGTCATTGACCACCACGTATGTCTTGCCATCCCGCTGTTTCAGTTCAATCACGTTATCAGCCTTTCCTTTTTCATATACCCATTTGGCAATCAGCTGACGGTTGCGCATATGGGCTTCTTCGACATTCTTGCCCTGCTCGATCCGGACCAGTTGTGTCATCAGGCCATTCATTATATATTTATAGTATTCAGCCTTATAAGCCTCTGCATCCGGCACAAGTCCGAGTTCCACCAGCTTGGCATCTCCAAGATAGTACAAACCGAAAAGATCGGCACGCGCCTCTTCCAAAGTCGAACTGTAGGCCTTCAAAGCATCCGGATCGGTATCGGGAAGCAATTTACCGGAACCATGTCCCAAGCATTCATGCAAATCGGTATGCAGATTGTCGGTGATGAATCCGTATTTCTTCAATCCTTCTCGCTCCTTCTCACTCCAGACAAATTCCTCATTGAAACCATTTCCCTGAGAAGCTTTGTCGTATGCCTCGGTGATATTCTCGATCGTAACGGATTTCGAACCATGATCGCGGCGAATCCAGTCGCATTCGGCAAGTTGATGCCAATCGGAGTTGCCGGATAGCAATCACCTCCCAACATGGAAACCGTAATTACTTTGGCACTGACTCCTTTTACTTTTTCTTTCTTAAACCGTTTATCTACAGGAGAATGATCTTCAAACCACTGCGCATTATCGCTGATCACTTTTGTTCGCTTCGTTGCCTCCTTATTGATAAAGTTCACGGTCGACTCCCAGCTGGCTTTCATCCTAACGGATCTCCGTATGTTTCGATAAAGCCGTTCACAAAGTCGACATCCGATGCCGTATCTTCCACCCATAGGATCGAATAGGCATCGAAGATTTTCAAGTCGCCGGTCTGATAATATTCGATCAGTTTCCCGATGATTGACTTTTGCGCATCGTTCTCGGCAAAAGCCGTGGCTTTCTGCAATTCCGACACGATCTTTTCGATTGCCGGCGAATAGAGGCCGCCTACCTTCCACACTTTTTCGACCAACTTGCCGTTCTCTTTTACCAAACGGCTGTTCAAGCCGTAAGAGATCGGAGAAATCGTGTCTTTCCCAGCTTTCATCCGGGCATAGAAATCCTCAACTTCTACCTGGGTAACTCCTTCGCCATAATAATTGTTGGCCGAAGCCCAGATCAGGTCGACATCACCACTCTGCACCGTACGCTTCGCCATCACAGCCGGATCAAAGATCACGGGACTGATCTCGGCGACAAACTGTTCCACCGTCTGCCCTTCACGTAGCGGAAGTGCGGAAGCACCGATCTGCGAGATACAAGTCCGGAGGAACTCAGGCGTAAAGCGGGAACAAATTTGTCTTCCGCATAATGGTGATGGATGCCGTTGGCAAACCAAACCCGTTTCAGATAAGTTTCCAAAGCAACAAACTGCGGATCCGTACGATCTCCTTTATAGCCGATATAAACAGCCTCCAGCGCACGGCGGATCGGCAGATTATAACGACAGTCTGGTCGAACAAAATATCCCGGCCCATCAGGGCAGCTTCCGACAAATGATATAATAATTGTTTCTGCTTCAAAGAAAGGGATTCAAATCCCGGAACCTGATAACGCAATATCTGAAGATCAGCAAACTGATCCACGACATAATTGAAATTATCCTGAGTAGCTTCCGCCTTCTCAGCCTTCTGCCCGTACAGGCAGTCATAACCATTGCAGTCATAAGCGATAACATTATATTTTTCATATACTAACTTTTAGCTTTTCCTAATATTATTATTAAAAAGGTTTTCTCGCAAAGGTACAGATATTTCAGAAATTATACTAGTCATCTTCCTTTATTGCAATCTGAATACAGATAACTTATAAAGCAGAAATATGAGTAGATTTGATTTTTTATTCCAAGGACATAGAAAGAGAAGAAATTTAATAACTTTGCCAATAGTAATGTTGACATAAAACAAAACGCGATGAAAACAAACATTCCTGAACGTATTGCCGCCCTAAGGGAAGCAATGAAACAGCATAAAATCGATGCTTATATTATTCCGACTTCCGACCCTCACATGAGTGAATATCCTGCCGACTGCTGGAAATACCGTGAATGGATTTCCGGATTCACAGGTTCGGCCGGAACAGTTATAATCACAGCCGATAAAGCCGGGCTTTGGACCGACTCCCGATATTTCCTGCAAGCCTCCACCCAACTGGAAGGGACAGGTATCGAACTTTTCAAAATGATGTTACCCGAAACCCCGACAATCCCGGAGTTCCTGACACACGAACTGAAAGAGGGACAGACAGTCGGCCTGAACGGCGAGACATACAGCCTGGCAGATGCCCGCTCACTGGAAAAGGCATTAGCGGAAAAAGAGATCAAACTGAATACAAACGCTTCGCTGATCGATCCGATCTGGAAAGAACGTCCCGCCATCCCTGAAGCTCCGATGTTTGAAATGCCGATCGAACTCAGCGGAAAATCAACAGAAGACAAACTGATAGATATCAACAAGATGCTACACAAGGCAGGAGCCGACTGCACCATTCTCTCCGCATTGGACGAAGTGGCCTGGACCTTCAATATCAGGGGTACGGACGTTGCCTATAATCCGGTCGTCATCAGTTATGCATTCGTTTCCGAGAAGGAAAGCGTACTGTTCGTGAATCCGAAGAAGATCCCTGCTGAAATAGCAGAACATCTAAAGAAAGAAGGAGTGACACTAGCCGACTACGGCATGTTGGCAACCTTCCTGTCACGGCTGCCGGAACAGACACGGGTGTTCATCGACAGCAAACGAACCAACGTAGCCATCTACAATGCACTGCCCAAAAGCAGTATCCTGATAGAAGGAACCTCGCCCGCCAATCACCTGAAAAGCATCAAGAACGAGACAGAGATAAAAGGATTCCGCAACGCTGTCCTGAAAGACGGCATCGCCATGACCAAATTCTATTTCTGGCTGGAAAAGATGCTTAAAGCCGGAGAAAAGGTGACGGAGCTGAGTGCCGCTGCCAAGTTGACGGCTCTGCGCTCCGAACAGCCCCAATATGTCATGGACAGCTTTGCCAGCATATCCAGCTACGGTCCTCACGGAGCGGTCGTACACTATTCTCCTACACCCGAAACGGACACGGAGTTGAAAACGGACAGTTTGTACCTGCTCGACTCCGGAGCCCAGTATCTAGACGGAACGACCGACATCACCCGTACGATCGCCCTTTGCGACGAGCCGAGCGAGCAAATGAAGAAAGATTTTACCCGCGCCCTGAAAGGCACTATCGGAATTGCCAAATGCAAATTTCCCGCAGGTATACGGGGCTGCCTGATCGACGCTTTCGCCCGTAAAGCTTTGTGGGATGCCGGCATCAACTATCTGCACGGAACCTGCCACGGCATCGGCCATTGCTTGAACGTACATGAAGGGCCGCAAAGCATCCGCATGGAAGAAAACCCGGTAATCCTGGAACCGGGCATGGTGATGAGTGACGAACCGGCCATGTACCGCCCCGGCGAATATGGCATCCGTACCGAGAATATGATCCTGATCCGTAAAGACAGTGAAACGGAATTCGGAAAGTTCCTCGGTTTCGAACTTTGACGTTATGTTACATCGATACGAAGCTGGTTATCCCGTCCATGCTTTCTGTACGCGAGCATGCATGGCTGAACAAATACCACCAGATGGTATACGACTTGGTAAGCCCGCATTTGACTGAAGAAGAGAAGGCTTGGTTAAAAGAAAAAACGGCAGAAATTTAATCAACAGACGATTGACAATTGACAATAGGTTTGTCGTTCTCCCTTAAATTGTCAATTGTCAATTATTAATTGTCAATTAAAAAGTTATGGCTTTAATAAAATCAGTAAGAGGCTTTACTCCCCAAATAGGTAAAGACACGTTTTTAGCAGACAACGCCACTATTATCGGCGATGTAGAGATAGGCGAAGGTTGGCAGTATCTGGTTCGGGACTGTGTTGCGAGGGCGATGTAAACTCCATCCGGATCGGCAACGGGGTGAATATACAGGACGGCTCCGTCCTGCACACCTTATACGAGAAATCGACGATTGAGATCGGCGACGATGTGTCGGTCGGCCACAATGTCACGATCCACGGGGCAAAGATATGCAACGGCGCCTGATCGGGATGGGCTCGGTCGTACTGGACCATGCCGTAATCGGTGAAGGAGCGATCGTCGCTGCCGGTTCGGTCGTACTGAGCAAGACCATCGTCGAGCCGGGAAGCATCTACGCCGGTGTACCGGCCAAGTTCGTAAAGAAAGTAGACCCGGAACAGGCAAAAGAGATCAACCAGAAGATAGCCAAAAACTATCACATGTACTCATCCTGGTATAAAGAAGAGCACTGACCTGCTATCACGGGACAGGATAAACAATACAATTGCAAATGAAAGAGTACAAATACATCCTGCTGGACCTGGACGGGACGATTACAGATCCGATGATCGGCATCACCCGATGCGTCGAATACGCATTGAATCATTTCGGCATACAAGTGAATGACCTTCGCGAGTTATGTCCTTTTATCGGTCCTCCTCTTCTGGACTCGTTCCGGGATTTCTATCATTTCACAGACGAACAGGCCAAAGAGGCTACAGAAAAGTACCGGGAACGTTTTGCCGACACCGGCATTTATGAGAACAAACTGTATGACGGCATGAAAGACTTTTTAGAAGAGGCAACCCGGCAAGGGCGCATCCTGATGCTGGCGACATCCAAACCGACAGTCTTCGCCAAACGCATCCTGGACTATTTCGATATCGCCCGTTACTTCACTTTCGTCGCGGGCAGCGGCTGGACGGTTCCTTCTATACAAAAGGAGACGTGATCCGCCATGTACTGGAAAGCAATAACCTGACGGATCATCTATCAGTCGTCATGATCGGCGACCGCAAACATGACATCATCGGGGCCAAAGAGAACAGGCTCGATTCGATCGGTGTGCTTTACGGTTACGGTGACCGGGAAGAGTTATCGCAAGCCGGGGCGGACTATATCGTAGAGGATATCGTCGGACTGCGCAATCTGCTGTTCCATCAATAGCACGCCCATTTTATCAGATAGCGGCAAAGCACATCTCCGCCGAAGATCCCCACGCAGTAGAGGATTCCCAACCTGTAGCCTTTCAGGTTACAGGACACTTTCAATGCCTGGAACATCCAGACCAGTGCCCAGATCAAAAAGACAAAAGAGACAAGCGACAACCAGATTCCGACAAGGAATCCGGGCTGTTGCATGATCTCTGTCGGAGGCATGTTCACATCTATCTGTGCGAGTTTCTGCATAGGCGGCAAGAAGTTGAAAAGGTTCATGACGATCAACGGCAATTGTGCGAAAACGACCGTTCCCAACACATCGACCATCCGTATGCGTGAACGGGAAAGCAGCAATCCTCCCAAATAAAACATAACAGCCGGAATCAGCCAGACGGCAAGGTGCTCCACCGCATAACACCACCACGCCGGATTCGGAGCCGGACCAAAATGCAGCAACCCGTGATAATGCCAGCCGGAATAAAAAGAAAGAGCTGTCGATACCACCATTCCAGCCAGTCCCCAAAGCAATGCTTTCAGACCGGCAATCCGTTCAAAAGGATTAATCAATCCATAAAGATGTTGTTTGTTCATAACCTATTCGATTTTATTTAGTTTATCAATCAGATCGTCTAATACATTCCGGACAGTAGGGTAACTGACTCCCATATTCTTCGCCATATCCTTCAGGCTTCCGCTGGATTTGATGAAGTCGATTACAAACTGCTGTTCCTTATCCGTCAGTTTTGCCAGCACGGGCAGTTCAAATGTACCACACACCTCCGTATCGCATTGCCCACAAAACATCCGACCCACTTTCAAAGGCGCGTCACAAGCCGGGCACTGCAAGGGGAGTCTTCTTTTGATCTCGTTATTCATAGGTTTATTTCTTATTCTTGTTTATACTTGACTAAAAGATTACTTTACAACAAAAGTATTCAATAATTTATAAACATGCAAGAAATAATAAATATTATTCATTACAATATAAATATTATTCAAATACATATACAATTATATCATTCATCCTCGTTCCAACATGAACCAGGCAAGGAAGCTAAATGAGCCACCGAGTAACTCCATATAAAGAAATTAAACTACTTTTGTGACAAAACACTTAAAAAACTAAACAAATTATATCATGAGAAAAAACAATCTGTGGATAACAGCCCTTGCATTCGGGCTATCGTTATCGGCTTACGGGCAGGAAGGCGGTATCTCGTCCGGAATGTTGCAGGAAATCAAGCAAGCCTACAAAGGAACGCCGGCCGACAAAGCCATTCACAATGCGATCGCGGGCAACGACATCAACAAACTGGCAGTCAACAACGACAGTAAAAACAACTTCGACACCTACTTTTCAAACAAAGTGAACAGTAAAGGGATCACGAACCAGAAATCCTCCGGCCGTTGCTGGTTGTTTACAGGATTGAATGTTATTCGTGCGCAGGTTATCGCCAAGTATAACCTCCCGGAATTCGAACTCTCGCAGAACTACAACTTCTTCTGGGACCAGCTTGAAAAAGCAAACCTTTTCCTGCAAGGAATCATTGATACACGGGAAAAGCCGATCGACGACAAAATGGTGGAGTGGCTGTTCAAGAATCCGATCGGAGACGGCGGACAATTCACCGGTATCTCCGACAACCTGATGAAATACGGCATCGTTCCTTCCGGTGTCATGGTCGAAACCTATAGCAGCGACAATACCAGCCGTATGTCCAACCTGATCGGCCTGAAACTGAAAGAATACGGATTGGAACTACGCGACGCAAAAGGCTCGAAACCGGAAGCGCTGGCAAAACGCAAAACCGAGATGCTGGGCGAAATCTACCGTATGCTGGTCCTCAACCTCGGAGAACCTCCTACGAAATTCACCTGGACACGCAAAGACGCAAGCGGCAAACCGGTCGAGACAAAAGAATACACCCCGCAATCATTCTATCAGGAATTCGTGGGCGAAGATTTGAAGAACAACTATGTCATGCTGATGAACGATCCGAGCCGCGACTTCTATAAACTATATGAAATCGACTTTGACCGCCATGCCTATGACGGCAAGAACTGGACATACGTCAACCTTCCGATAGAAGATATCAAAGAGATGGCGATCGCCTCCATCAAGGACAGCACCATGATGTATTTCTCCTGCGACGTGGGCAAATTCTTCGACCGCAACCGCGGAGTGCTCGATGTCAACTATTATGACTACGGCTCGTTGATGGGCACGACTTTCGGTATGGACAAGAAACAACGCATCCAGACATTCGCCAGCGGCTCTTCCCATGCCATGACACTGATGGCGGTAGATTTGGATGCCAACGGCCAACCTAAAAAGTGGATGGTGGAAAACAGTTGGGGACCGGGTGCCAACAACGGCCATCTGATCATGACGGACGAATGGTTCAACGAATACATGTTCCGCTTGGTTGTCAACAAGAAATACATCACCGACAAAGTCCGGGAAGTATTGAAACAGACACCGACACGGTTACCGGCTTGGGACCCGATGTTTGCAGAAGAAGAGTAATGGAAATTGAAAGTTGAAAGTTGAAAATTGAAAATTATAAAAACGGTCATTGTTCTTGGAACGGAATTTAATTTTCAATTTTCAATTTTCAACTATCAATAGTATCCTTCATTCTGCGCCTCTTCGGCAGATGGCTTCGGAGACAGGCGGTCGATATGGTTTTGTGGAATCGGACGTAGTTTGTGATATTCCTTTATGTTCGGAGCGGCATCCGGATTAAACTCTTTCACACGCTCGTACAACGTTTCCGTACGCACCAAGTCTTCCCAGCGGTTCATCTCGCCATATGTTTCACGGGCACGCTCATCCAGCATAAAACCGATAAAATCGTCACTGATCTCTGCCGGCGTCACCAGCATCGACTTTTCAGTCGAACTAGCCAGGTTAGCATATCGCCACCATCTATCTGCCACCACTCCTGCGGTTTGGCTTCTCCTTCTTTGTAGGCGGCACGTTTACGGACGACGTTGATCAGCGAAGCCGCTTTCTCGAAATCCCCCTTTCTGCCATAAGCTTCGGCAGCTATCAGATACGTCTCACCCAGCCGCATACGGACAAAGTTACGTCCTCCCTGTTCATAGTTCATATCCGGACGTTGCGTATCGAGCCATTTCTTCAGGCAAGGGAAAAAGTGTTCGTGTTTTCATCGATCGGAATCAATGTATAAGGCGCCTTTGCGATGTCCAATTGCATCTGGCGGTCTTTCGCTTTGTCGATCACAGCACCTTTATAATCTTTCGCGCCATAATATTTCGGGATAAAGTAAGCCGCCGTATCTCCTAAAGCGAACTTTGGTTTGCCAACCAGTTCAGCAGGCGTTTCATAAAGCAAATCACCCGTCTCCTCTCCATTTTCATTTACGTAATAATATTTGTCTTTCCAGACAGGGATGGAAGATTCTTTATTCGCATAGAACACCCAACTGAACATCTTATACATACGGGAGTCATTCAGGTGGTCGAACAACTGGGTTTGCAAATAAGGAGTCGGCCGCATACGTTTCCAAGCACGCCCTTGCTGAAGGTCGCGTTGCAAACCCGGCAATTTTTCGTAAGTCGGAACCCAATACAGGTGCATCTTGTTTCCTTCCGAACCGTTAAACAACACATCGTTTGTAAACTCGACACCCCAGATTGTTTCAGAAGACACCTTCTGTCTGTCCTGATCGAATGTCATTGAATAATCCGAATCCAAGGCGAACTTCCCGGAGTTGATAACCGCTTCGGCAAAATAAGCCGTACTATCCATATCGGTCGGTTGTTGTCCGCGCTGATCTTTGATAGCGCTCCCCCTTGTCAAATAAACTTTCGACAACAAATTAGCCGCCGACCATTTGGTTGCACGACCACGATCCGCCTGCATGGCCACATCAGGCAACACTTCATAAGCCTGACGCAAATCGCTAATAATAAACGCATACACATCCGCCACCGAAGCACGTTTAAAGTCGGTCTTGATTTCAGAAACGTTTCCTTCCGTCAATAAAGGAATACGTCCAAATTGCTGAACCAGATCAAAATAGAAATAGGCACGCATGAAACGAAGTTCACCTTCACGCGCCGTTTTCTCGGCATCGGTCATATCTCCCACTTTCGGCAGATACATCAAAGCCGTATTGGCCCGTGTAATACCTTTATAAGCATTTTCCCAAAATTCATACAACATACCGAAAGAAGAGTTCAACTGATTGCTGTATTTATTGAAAGCATCCTTATTACCGCCATCGGCCCCTTCCCAGACATAATCCACGCCATACTCGGTCAGGCAATAATAACGCTCGCCACCGACATACCAGCGCATAGTCGAATAAACGCCGTTCACAGCAGTTTCTATACCGTCTTTGTTTCCAGATAATCATACGACACCCCGCTGACCACCTTTTCATTCAGGAAAGATTCACACGACACGCCGGCCGCTGCCACTAAAGACAGCAAACCATATTTTATTATATTTTTCATACTATCGTCTATTTATCATGTTAGTTATTATCAAAAGCTCAGGTTCACACCAAACAGATACGTCCTCGGCATCGGTTCATTGAAGTCACCGCCACTTTCCGGGTCCGTACCTGAATAGCCCGTAAAGACATACGCATTCTGTACGGTTGCATATACACGCAACTTCTGGATACCGACATTCTGCAACAATGCCTTCGGCAACGTATAGCCCAATGTCACCTGGCCGATTCTCAGGAACGAAGCGTCTTCCTTATAAAGGGAAGAAATGTAGTTCGGGTTCTCGAAGTCGATATTCGGGCGCGGAGCTTCGTTACTGCGGTTACTGATCGGGTTGCCGTTTTCATCCTCGCCGATAATACGCCAGTAATTTACTTTCGCACCACTATAACGTCCGCTCAAACGGAGTTCACGGTTGAAAGATTTCGTCTGTCCGAAAGCACCATTCAGGAAGAAACTGAAATCAAAATCCTTATAATTAAAATAATTACTCATGCTCAACGTCACGTTCGGATTCTCATGACCGAGAATAAAGCGGTCTTCGGAAGTGATCTTATAGTCGCCATTGCGGTCGACAATCTTGATATCGCCAGGTTTAAAGACGCCTCCCCACTTTTCGAGTTCGGCTGCATCTTCCAGTTGCCAGATACCATCAGCCTTATAATCATAGAATACTTTCACGGGTTGGCCGATAAACCATTTATTTCCTTCGTCGTCGACTTTCCCGTTATAGAGTTCCACGATCTCCTCCTTGTTGACGGAGAACATGAAGTCGGTCGTCCACTTGAAATCCTTCGTATCGATATTGACCGTATTCAAGGTACTTCCAGTCCTTTGTTACGGATCTGTCCGATATTGGTCGTCACATTACCGAAACCGGAAACGATCGGTAACTGGCGGTCCATCAAGAGGTCGTTCGTATTCTGAAGATACAAATCCACACTCCCGCCTATCCGGCCGTTCAAGAAACCGAAATCGATACCGGCGTTCCATTGCTCGGTCTTTTCCCATGACAGGTTCGGGTTCGGCATCTCTTTCTGGTAGAAGGCCAGCACACCGTTCGAACCATAGCTGTAACGACCGTATTCGAGGCTACCCTGTGTCTTATAAGGATCGATGGCCGTATTGCCGGTGATACCCCAACCCAGGCGGAGCTTCAAATTACTCAGACAGTCGACATCTTTCAGGAACGATTCTTCCTTGACACGCCATGCAAGGGCAGCAGAGGGGAACAACACCCATTTATGCCCCGGAGCCAGACGGGAAGAACCGTCGTAGCGGGCAGATACCGTAAGCAGATAGCGGTCTTTGTAATTATAATTCACACGTCCCATGAAAGAAGCCAGATTCCAACGCTGGTAATCACTCGATACGGACTCGATCGTCTGGGCCGAACCGACATTGTTCCAAGTCTGGTTCTCGTAAGGCAGGTCTTTCACCTTGATTTCCGACTTCTCGTATGTTTCCTGCTGGATAGACTGCAAGAAAGTCAAGCCTAAAGTATGATCTTTTTTTGAAGGTCTTGTTATAGAACAACAGATTTTCCCACGTGTACATACGACGGTTGTCACGGGCATTGACAGCACGCGCCGGACTACCGGAACGGTCCGAACTCAACGCCCCGTAGAACTCGTTGCCGTACCAGGACCTATGTCGATACCGACATTCGAACGGTATTTAATATCGAACGGAAGCGTAACATCCAGATAATAACTTCCCAGAAAGCGATCTTTCTTTATCTCCTTCTTCTCATGTTCTATATTCAGGAATTTATTCCACAGCTGCGGATCATTACCGGGACGGGCTTCAATAATGTTTCCATTTGCATCATAAATGTCAGCCAATGGATATGTCAGTTTCACTCCATCATAAAGATTCCCCCCGTTGTTACGATCAAGATGAGAGAAAGAGGTTGAACCGCCGACCTTCACATATTTGTTCAAAGTCCAGTCGAAATTGACGCGAACCGAATAGCGCCGATAATCTTGTCCCTTCACGACACCATCTTGTCCGAAATAAGTTGCGGAAGCGAGCATCTTCAGCTTCTCCGTACCACCTCGAACACTGACTTCATGATTGTGGATCGGAGCAACACGCAAGGCCTCCTCTGTCCAGTCGGTGTAAGGGACACGGTCAGAATGCCAGACACCGTTTTCGTCATATCCCTGTTCGATCTTGTTCATTATACTCGGATCTGCATTGAAATAACCGATCTTACGATCCCAATCCAATGTCGGGACAAGCGGATACGGAGTAGTCTTGTTTGTGGCACGATTCGCCTCGCGTACCATTTCGACCCACTCTCCGCCATCAAACATTTCAATCTTACGGGCAGCTTGCTGTACACCTACATAGCCGTTATAATCGACCTGCACCTTACCCTCTTTCCCCTTCTTTGTTGTTACCAGAATAACACCATTCGCACCACGCGACCCATAGATAGCCGTGGCAGAAGCATCTTTCAACACTTCGACCGATTCAATATCGGATGGACTCAATTCGCTCAATGCCACCACGATAGGAATACCGTCCACGACATATAACGGATCGTTTGTCGCTTTTAAAGAACGGTTACCACGCACACGAACCTGCACATCCTCGCCCGGTTTTGCACTCGTTGACAAAATCGTCACACCGGCAGCCCTTCCTTGCAACGCCTGTGCCGCACTGAAAGAAGCCGTCTCCTGCAACTTCTCTCCCTTCACGGAGGCAACCGAACCGGTCAAGTCCCGCTTCTTGGCCACACCGTAGCCGACAACCACGACTTCGTCCAGATTTTGCAGGTCCTCTTTCAAGATGATAATCACACTCCCTTGTCCTTTGTAAGCATAGTCTTGCGGCTGATACCCGATGTAGGAAACAGACAACGTAACAACCGGTTTAGAGATGGAAAAAGAGAATTTACCGTCGATGTCGGTAATGGAACCATTCGTAGTCCCTTTCTCGACTACGTTCGCCCCGATGATAGGCTCACCGGTCACATCCTTGACTACGCCGGAAACCATATGCTGGGCATAGGAAAGCGTGGTCGTGCACACAAAAACAAAAAGACTAACATGGCAGATGCAGCCTTTTAAACGTTTTCGTTTTGTTCATAATAATAAAGAATTAAATTATCCGGCAATTCCCGAACCGGATGATTTTTTCATAAAAAGAGGCGTGGGAACTGTTGATATACCTGATATTGAGGCCTTCGACTGCCCGACCAGTGATATAACAACAGCCCACGCCCTTCTATTCTTGAAGACATACCCATGCCAGGCATGAATATATATAACAAGGAAGGTACGTGAGCGTTCAGTTGCCTATTATCCTCTGGTCTGAAAGTGTCGAAGTTTCAATATCCGGATAATATCTTTTAAACGCTTCTTGTAATCAATAAAATGCAGGACCTGCAACGCCATGCAAGTGTACGGACACAAATATAGAGAGAAGAAACTATACAGGCAAACAAAAGTAAGTATTTCTCGTTTTTCTTACGAACAGGCTATATTTAGAGGATAGCAATCATATTACTATTGCAAAACCATGCAACCTATAAACATTTGACCTTTGTCGAATACGTTTTTGACCTTAGTCAAAAGGGCTTTCGACCTTAGTCAAAAACCTTTTCGACCAAGGCCGAAAACTAAAGAAGTTAGCAAAAACGACATAAATATCCATATCATTGCATATTATACAATATCAAATACCACTTTAGGACGGGACAGTTTGTCTGTTGTTTACATTTATGAATAACCTATAACAGGATTTTTTAATACACAGTCAACCTATTTCAGGACGAGACAGGGTGAAGCCAGAAAACGCCTCTCCGCCGAAAGGTATCATCCGATCAATCTTTTCCCCAATCCGAAGGTTTGACACCCATTTGGAGGACAAGCGTTCCACCGGCCGCCAGATCATCGTGCGTCAGGTAACATTTATCATACTTCTTCCCGTTGAGTGTCGCACTTTGGATATAGATATTCTCCGGACTGTTGTCACGGGCTTCGATCACAAAAGAGCCACCGGCAGCATAAGCCGGGTCCAGACGGAACTCCACCCGGTCGAATACCGGACTGGTGATCTCATAGCGGCCATCGCCCGGACATATCGGATGTATGCCGGCAGCCGCCAACACATACCAAGCCGACATCTGCCCGACATCTTCGTTTCCTACCAAGCCGGTCACTTTGTCGTGATAAGCGTTTCGGCAAATGTCGCGTGTCCATTTTGGGTAAGCGAAGGCATCCCTAACCTGTTGAACAGGAAAGGCACATGATGGACCGGTTCATTGGCATGGTTATAATAGTCATTCCAGAGATAGTCGCCCGGTGTTTTCTCAAACATATCCGTCAGGTCGGCCAAAACCTTTTCACGGCCTCCCATCAGGCGGATCATCCCTCGACATCGTGCGGCACGAACCATCCTTGCTGGTAAGGATTGGATTCCACGCAGCCATAGCCCTCTTGCAAACGTCCTTTTTCAGGCAAAGAAGAAAAGACGCCTTTCTCATTACGCGGACGGAACCATCCCGATTCAGGATCGAAGATAGTTGCATACGACAGGGCACGCTTGTCAAAATGAGCCCGGTCGCCCTCTTTCCCCAACCACTCGGCCAAACGGGCCATGCACCAATCCGTATAATCGTATTCCAGCGTGCAGGATATATTGCCGGGCGTATAGCGTCGTCATTATTGCTAAAGCGCCGGGAGGTGTTCAGAGCATAGCGGTATGCTTTCTCCACGTCATAATCCCGAATACCTTTCCGGTAAGCATCACACAAAACCGAAATGGCGGGATTGCCCACCATGCAGCCGGAGTAAGCATTCAAGAGCTCCCACCGTTCGAGATATTCGTTACCACTCTGGTCGGCTATCTCCACAAGCGAGTTGACAAGATCGTTCACCATCTCCGGGTTGATGATGGTCTGAAGAGGCATCTGGCTACGGAAGACATCCCATCCGCTGAAGATCGTCCGTTTACGGAACTTGCCAGTCTGATGGATCTTTTTATCCGCCCCGGTGTACTCACCGTTGATGTCGCTGCAAAGGCGCGGATCAATCAACGTATGATAAAGAGCCGTGTAGAAAACCCTCTTTTCCTCGTCGGTTCCTCCCTCGACGGAGACTTTCGCCAACTCGTCATTCCAAAGACGGACACACTCGGCATGCGTCCGGTCAAAATCGAAGTCTTTCATCTCCGCCGCCAAATTCTCCTCCGCATTCTTCAAACTGGTATAAGAGATACCACTCTTTAGCAAGATCACTTCATCTGGTTTGGTTTCAAAATTGGCATAAAAGCCTAAGTGCTTGCCTTCAAATGCCGAAACGGAAGGATGGATGGCTGCTTGGCGGATTGCTTCGCGATAGCGCTCGCTACAAACATCTTCACGTTTACGTCCCCAATCGTCCGGAATATCGGCAGACCAAACGCCATGTCCGGAAAAAGGTTTGGAAAATTGGGCATAGAAATAGACCGTATAGTCGGCCTTACCGTCACCGTTTCCCCAACCGCCTCCATCAGGCGTACATTGCATCCAGCCCTTGATGGTATGGTCGTCCACCACCTCTACGCTCTGAAGTGTCGATGTTCCTCCTACCCGCCGGGCCAGATCGACTTGTATGCGGGCCTCCTTGCTTTCCGGGAAAGTGAAACGAAGCATTCCGCTATGAGGCAAAGCGGTCGCTTCCGCCTGAATCTTATAATCGGAAAGAAAAACAGAGTAATAGCCTGCCGAGCTTTTTCGGTCGACTTGTCATACCGGGAACGATATCCTTCTTCCGGCTTGTCTTCCGTGCCGGCGAATGTATGCAAATCCCCGATTGTAGCATCACCAAGAAGTTCCCCAAATCGCCGTACCAGCGATACCGGACATTTGCGTAAATGCGAATCCTTCGATAGTCGTATGCTCATAACTATAGCCGGGACCGTTGTCGCCTCCGGTAATCGTGTTGGGGCTGACCTGCACCATACCGAAAGGAGCTGTCGCCCCGGGAAACGTTTTTCCAAGTCCATGACTCGCGCCCGCCAGTTCTGTATTCGTTGAAGCTCCTACAAACGGATTTACATAAGAGGACAAAGGACGCCCGACTGCTTCCTTCTCCACCGTATGGCAGGAAAACAAAGAAAGGGGCAAGAATAGCCCCAACAAAGAATGTCTAATATTCATTATTACCAGATTAAAAAAAGGCGCATCAAAAGTCGTCATCCGTCATCCCCGGATCAAGTCCGCCATGACAGAACACTTTTGATGCCGCCTCGTTCTACAAAGCTTATAAAGCCAATTCCTTCAATATCCCATCCGTCGCACCCGCATTGCCTTTCACAAACTGGCCGGCACTCTCGCCGGCAGCCTTCAAGACCTCTGCATAGGTCAACAGCTCATCCATCTTGGCCACGAACTCATCTTTTGATGCGACCGAGAATCCTCCGCCCACTTTGATCAAGTCACGGGCCTCCTTGAACTTCTGAAACCGGGGACCGAACAACACCGGAATACCGTAAACCGCCGCCTCCAACGTATTATGGATGCCGGCTCCGAAACCGCCGCCGATATAGGCGATCGTCCCATACCGATAGATGGAAGACAACAGCCCGAAACTATCCACGATCAAACAATCTTTCCCTTCGAGCAGGCTCTTGTCCTGCATCACATCGGACAAGCGGACAGACGGGCGTTTCAACAACGACTCGATATACATCAGATGTTCCCGGTGAATCTCGTGCGGGGCGATGATCAGCTTCATCTCCGGATGCTCGTTGAAATAAGGGATCAGTATCTCCTCATCCTGCGGCCAGGAACTCCCGGCGATCAGCGTCTGACATCTTTCCCCTACAAACCGTTCGAATTCTGGCAACTCACGCGCCTGATTACGCACGTCCAACACACGGTCGAAACGGGTATCGCCGTAGACCGTCACGTTACGGATGCCATATTGCCCAAGCAGTTCCTTCGAACGTTCGTCCTGCACAAACAAATGCGTAAAGCAGTACAGCATCTTTCGATAAGGAACTCCGAACCATTGAAAGAACAACTGGTCGGGACGGAAGATCGCTGAAATGATATAAACCGGGATTCCCCGCTTCTTCAACTCACGCAAATAGTTTCCCCAAAACTCATACTTGATGAAAACAGCCACAGCAGGATTCGCCAGATTCAGGAACTTCTTTACCCGGTAAGGCGTATCGAAAGGCAGATAGCAAACGATATCCGCCCCGTTATAGTTTTTCCGCACTTCATAGCCTGAGGGAGAAAAGAATGTAAGCAATATCTTATATTCCGGATATTGCGCCTTGACCTTTTCGATCATAGGACGCCCTTGCTCAAACTCTCCCAACGAAGAAGCATGAAACCAGATGTACTTCGCATTCCGGTCTATCTTCTCACGCAAAATGCTATTCGTCTTCCACTGGCCGAAACGCATCAGGCGTGCCTTCCGGTGGAAAGGAGAATCATAGCGACAATAAAGGCATAGAAATGTATGAGTAAGCTGTACATGATAAAAGAATTGTCAATTATCAATTGTCAATTGACAATTTATCTATCGCTCTCTGGATGCGGCGGATAGACTCTTCCTTACCCAAGGCTTCCGTTATGTCGAAGATATGCGGACCTTTGCCTTCACCGACAAGGGCCAGACGAGTCGCATTCATTATATTTCCCAAATGGTAGCCTTTGCTTTCGATCCAGGCTTTTACCTCTTCTTCCGTACCTTCGATATCGAACGGTTCACGTGCGCGAAGCACTTCGATCAGTTCGGCAAGCTGGGCGGCACTGTCTTCCTTCCAGCGTTTTTTGCGTGTCTTTTCATCATATTCCGTCGGAGCGATGAAGAAGAACGAGCAAAGATCCCACAAGTCCTTGATAAAGGTGGCACGGTCTTTCATCATGGCTACGACCTTCTCCACATAGGCTGGGTCTGCTTTCACACCGTGGCTTTCGAGGATCGGCATAAAGAGGGCGGCTGCTTCCTTATTGTCCATAGCCTGGATATAATGATGGTTGAACCATTTTCCCTTTTCATAATCAAATTTGGCTCCGCTCTTGCTGCAACGGCTCAGATCGAAGCTATGGATCAGTTCGTCCATGCTCATTACTTCCTGATCATTACCAGGATTCCATCCCAACAAGGCCAGAAAGTTGACAACCGCTTCGGGCAGGTAACCGCTCTCGCGATAACCAGAAGAAACCTCACCGCTCTTCGGGTCATGCCATTCCAACGGGAACACCGGGAAGCCCAGGCGGTCACCGTCACGCTTGCTCAACTTGCCGTTGCCTTCCGGTTTCAAAAGCAAAGCCAGGTGTGCAAACCGGGGCATCGTGTCTTCCCATCCGAAATAACGGTACAACAGTACGTGAAGCGGGGCACTCGGCAACCATTCTTCACCACGGATCACATGCGTCACTTCCATCAAATGATCGTCCACGATATTGGCCAGATGGTAAGTAGCAACTGGTCGGCTGATTTATATAAGACTTTATCGTCCAGGATAGAAGAGTTGATAATCACTTCGCCACGGATCAGGTCGTTTACATGGATATCTTCATCCGGTTCGATCTTGACGCGGACCACATACTGGTTGCCGGCATCGATCAAGGACTTCACTTCTTCTTCGGAAAGAGTCAGCGAGTTGCGCATCTGCATACGGGTAGACGCATCATACTGGAAATTGGGGATTTCCTTCCGTTTGGCATCCAGCTCTTCGGGGGTATCGAATGCGATATAAGCACAACCGGCGTCCAACAACTGATCGACATACTTCTTGTAAATATCCCTGCGTTCGCTCTGACGGTAAGGCCCGTATTCGCCTCCGAAGCCGACACCTTCGTCAAACTTGATCCCCAACCAGGTAAGCGCTTCTATAATATAGGCTTCCGCTCCGGGAACAAAACGCTGCGAGTCGGTATCTTCAATACGGAGAATCAGATCTCCACCATTCTGTTTGGCAAATAGATAATTGTATAAAGCTGTACGAACACCTCCGATATGCAAGGCCCCAGTGGGACTCGGTGCAAACCGGACTCTAACTTTCCTTTGAGTCATAATCTTTCTATGTGATTTATGATTTGTGATTTATGAATTGTGATTTATAACGACGCATAAATCACAATTCATAAATCATAATTCCGTTTACTGCGGCAAAAGTAGCCCTTTTTTTTCTCTTAGTAAACTTTTTTATGTACATTTCGCCTTTCAATACATAAAACAGAACATTATGAAAGCAAATAACTATAGCATACATCCGAGTGTCTATTTTATTGTGGCGGCCTTGTTGATCGCTTACTTCTTTCCGAGGGAAGGAAAATTCCGTTACCAATCTATGAAGGAAAACCTTGGCGGTACGGGTTGCTTACCGCTCCGAGCGACTTCCCGATCTACAAGACTGATGCGGAAGTACAGGCCGAACGCGACAGCGCTCTCAAAAAGTTCGAGCCTTATTACCGACTGGATACCACAATCGAATCTGAAGAGATAGACAAACTACGCGCCGACTATCAGGGCACGCTGAGAAACCGGGCGACTCCGGCCTATATGCAGTATATCGAAAACAGCTTGCAAAAGCTATACCGGGATGGTATCATTTCTACCCAGGACATGGATAAACTCAAGAAGGAGGAATATCCCAGCATCAACCTGCTCGCGGGCAGCGTAGCGCACCCCCATTACAGTAGCGATTTTTTTACAGTCAAGACGGCGTATGAGTTTATCATCAACAATTGCCCCTCTTATCTGGACAAGTCGGTATTGCAATCTTGCGATATCAACAATTATTTGGTGGAAAATATCACATACGACAAGACGATGTCGGAAAAAGTCAGGGAAGATATCCTGAACAGCATCCCACTGGCCAACGGCATGATACAGGCAGGAGAACGTATCGTCGACCGGGGCGAAATCATCGACAACCATACTTACAATGTGCTCCGTTCCCTTAAGATCGTACACGAGACCAAGTCTGGAGGAGCCCAACGGCAAGGTATCATCATGGGAGGCCAGTTCGTGCTAGTATTCGGTATTCTCTTCTGCTTCTGGCTGTACCTGTGGTCTTTCCGGTTGAAAATCCTGCATAACAGGAGGAATGCGCTTTTCCTCGTACTATGCGTATTCGTGAGCTGCATCCTGACAGAACTTTGCGTGACGTACGGGTTGTTCAATGTCTATATCCTTCCGTTCGCTATCGTGCCGATTGTCGTGCGCACGTTCTTCGACTCGCGCACGGCGCTGTTCACACACCTGATCATCGTGCTGATCTGCTCACTGATGGTGCCTTTCCCGCACGAATTCCTGTTGCTACAGGTGATTGCCGGCATGGTCGTGACATTCAGCTTGAGGGATTTATACGAACGTTCCCAACTGATCCGCTGCGCTTTCTTCATCTTCATGTCCTATGCGCTCTGCTACATCAGCCTGTCCATCTACCAGGAAGCGGACTTCAAGAAGATCAACTGGATGATGATGCTCTATTTCGGCATCAATTTTATCCTGCTGATGTTTACTTACATATTAGTCTATATGCTGGAAAAGACATTCGGCTATGTGTCCAGCATTACGTTGGTCGAACTTTCCAACATCAATACGCCGATCCTAAAAAAGCTGTCCGAAATATCTCCAGGAACCTTCCAACATTCTTTGCAGATGTCGATCTTAGCGTCGGAAGCGGCTGCCGCTATCGGAGCAAACGCGCAGCTCGTACGTACAGGAGCCATGTATCATGATATCGGTAAGATGGCGAATCCGGCATTCTTTACCGAAAACCAAAGCAGTATCAACCCGCACAGCCAGCTATCGTTCGACCAAAGCGCGAAAATCATTATCAATCATGTGAATGACGGTGTCAAGATCGCAGAAAAAGCAATGTTGCCAAAAGCCATCATCGATTTTATCCGTACCCATCACGGACGCGGAAAAGCCAAATACTTCTATAACTCTTTCAAAAACCAGTATCCCGACCGCGAAATAGACGAAGAGGCTTTCACCTATCCGGGGCCGAACCCGTTCTCGAAAGAGACTGCGTCCTGATGATGGCTGATTCCGTAGAAGCGGCCTCCCGTAGCCTGAAAGAACACACGGAAGAAAACATTCGTGCCTTAGTCGACAAGATCATAGACGGACAGATTGCCGACGGACTGATGCGTAATGCCCCGCTGACGTTCAAGGATGTGGAAACGGTTAAGAATGTCTTTGTGGAAAAACTGAAGATCATGTACCATACACGAATCAGTTATCCGGATTTGAAGAAATAAACTGTACAAGCTCATCCAGTAGCCCAGCACAAGCATCCTCCAGCAGATCAAGGACCAGCTCGAAACCTTCCGCTCCACTATAGTACGGATCGGGGACATGGTCATACAGCTTGTTCTGGGAATATTCCGTCATCTGATGTATCTTTTCCACGGATTCCAAATCCGGGGCTTTCCGTTTCAGATCGTCTATGTTACGGTTGTCCATTCCGATAATCAGGTCGAAGTCGAAAAAGTCTTCCGTACATACCGGACGGGAGACCGAATCTAACTTATATCCCCTACGGGCCGCATGCGAGCGCATACGCGATCGGCTTTTTCTCCTGCGTGATACCCAATAATACCGGCAGAATCGATCTTGATCCGGCCATCCAGTCCCGCATCCTGAACCAACTTCTTCATCACGGCCTCAGCGACGGTGACCGGCAAATATTTCCCAGACACACAAACAATATCTTATATTCTCCTTTCTTCTCTTCCATCATTCTTAATTTACAATTTACACCGGGGGATTAATCCCCCGGCTATTGACTCGGGATTAATTTCTCCTGACAACCGACTCTCAAGCCGGATCTACATCATAGTGCACAATCAACTGCTTAAACGGCAAGTAGCGTTGCATTTCAGTGTGTACCGATTCCAGTATCTCACGTACCGGAGCAATCGCGGCGGCAATCTCTATCTTTAAAACGATTTTCCGGATATGGAGAGTTTGCACACGGGTTATCGGCGGAGTGACCGGACCCAGCACGCGTTCGCCCAAACGACGGCGCAGGTTCTCGGCATACAAAACAGATAGTTCCTGCAGGATCGAATCATTCCGGCTACGCAAGACTATCACTATCAAACGATAGTAAGGCGGATAACGGAACATGCTCCGCTCACCCAATTGAAGACGTACCATTTCCTTATAGGCGAAACGTTCTACCATCCTGATTAGCGGATGGTCAGGCTGAGAAGTTTGCAGGACAACCGTTCCCCGCTTATCCCGTCTTCCGGCACGGCCGCTCACCTGTACCATCAACTGGAAGGCGCGCTCATGGGCACGGAAATCCGGGAAGTTCATCAGGCTATCGGCATTCAGGATACCGACCACACTGACGTTCCCGAAATCCAGACCTTTCGAGAGCATCTGAGTTCCGATCAATATCTGTGTCTTACCTTTCTCAAAGTCCGCGATGATCCGCTCATAGGCCGTACGGGTACGGGCGGTATCGAAATCCAGACGCTCGACCTTGGCGGAAGGGAAGAGAGTAGCAATCTCTTCCTCCACCATCTCAGTCCCGAACCCCATCGTACGAAGTTCCGGCTCTGGCATTCCGGGCAGTGATGAGGCAACTGGATTTTATATCCGCAATAGTGGCATACCAACTCATTACGAAACTTATGGTATGTCAGGCTGACATCGCAATTGACACAATGGGGAACCCAACCGCACTCCTTGCACTCGATCACCGGAGCGAATCCCCGGCGGTTCTGGAACAGGATCACTTGCTCTCCCTTTCCTAACGCCTCGCTCAACTTTTCTACCAAGACCGGCGAAAAAAGCGTGTCTTTCATTATCTTCTTACGCCTCAACTCCTTGATATCGACCGTCAGTATTTCCGGCATCAGCCGGTCGCCATAACGGGTAGTCAGTTCCACCAGCCATATTTGCCGATAGTGGCATTAAAATAAGAATCAATGGAAGGGGTAGCGGAGCCCAACAATGTTTTCGCCCCATGCATACCGGCTAACACCAAGGCTGCATTGCGAGCATGATAACGCGGAGCCGGGTCCTGCTGCTTATAGGTATTCTCATGCTCCTCGTCTATAATAATCAGACCTAGATCCTTGAATGGCAAAAACAAAGAGGAACGAACGCCTAACACTAGCATCGGCTCGCCCGTATGCAGCAAACGGTTCCAGACTTCCACCCGTTCGTTATCAGAAATTTGGAATGATAAACCAGCAACTTGTCGCCGAACAACTTGGCCAGCCGTTCCGTGATCTGGGTGGTGATGGCAATCTCAGGCAGCATATACAAAACCTGGCGTCCCATCTTCAGCACCTCATCGATCAGCCGCACATAGACTTCCGTCTTTCCACTGGAAGTAACACCGTGCAAGAGACAGACTTCTTTCTCCCGGAAAATATCATGTATTTCCCCGTAAGCCTTCCTCTGCGCCTCACTTAAAGGGTTCAAGGGCTGTAAACGGCAAACCGGAACCTGCAACCTTCCTACCTCTTTTTCATAACTTTCCAGCACACCTCGCTTCAGCACACCGTCCAATATGGCTGGAGAACAACCGCAGTTCTCCAACAATTCCTTCTTCGACAATTCGCGTACCAGTGCCGGATTAAGCGCATGACTGAGTTCTAGAAAACAGATCAGCAAGTGTTCCTGCTTCTTCGCCCGCTTGAAGTCCGCAAACACGGCCTGTAATTTTTCTTCATCCTTATACACCTCGGCAAGACGGATAAAGGTCTGCATTTTCGGCATAAAGCCCCGTTTCAATTCCTCGCTCACCTCAACCGCACCTTTAGCCATCAGGGAGGCGACAACAGGTACGACATTCCGTAGCCCGGTTTTCTTTTCCAATTCAGAAACCGTCAGTTTCAAAACACCGGTAAAGGCATCCAGCACAGCCTGCTCATTTGGACGCAAGGACCCATCGGCTTCGAAATCTTCATTATAAGTAACAGCTGTTTCACTCTCCAGTTTTAGCCCGGAAGGCAAAGCGGCCTTGTAAACATCTCCTAATTTACACAGATAATAGGATGCGATCCATTTCCAAAAACGAAGTTGCGGACGACGGAGCACAGGCGTGGCATCCAGCAAAGCATAAATCTCCTTTGTCTCGTACTGGCTATCGATCCCACGCTCATGCACATCCATGACGATAGCCGTATAATAACGCTTCTTTCCAAAATGGACGATCACTCGGCAACCGGGTATTACCGCTTGTTCCAGATCGGATGGTATGCTATAGGTATAGCTATTCTCCAACGGGAGCGGGAGTATAACGTCTGCGTACTTCATTCTTATTCTTATTTATACGAACAATGTTCATAGCGATGCCAAAAGTAACAAAAAAGAAGGTGTCTGAAAAGGCAGCCTTCTTTTTTTGTTATGCAGCCCGTTTATTATCCATTTTTATATTTAAAATATCTTTGGTCTTCTCAATTATTACTTTTCGAGAAGTCATCCTGCAGAAATAAGTAAAAAACAAAAGAAAACTGACTTTTTTAGCCAGTTTCCTGAGATTATGTGCAATAGCAACCAGGGTAAATTCTGTTTTTACCTTCT
>ENA-OQCE01000141-OQCE01000141.1-human-gut-metagenome-genome-assembly--contig:-NODE-141-length-33529-cov-3.106251_pt1 | contig 33529 bp, 40 predicted proteins | sample MGYA00242495_ERZ504572 | MGnify/ENA primary metagenome ERZ504572 (study PRJEB26092, sample SAMD00036228) | human gut metagenome | host: Homo sapiens | study: EMG produced TPA metagenomics assembly of... | reverse complement strand
CAACAACAAAAAGATAATCACCAAGAACATTGAGCCCCGCACTTACAGCGAGAATGAAGAGCGTCGTTTGACTGTCCCCCATGCCCTTAGGACCGTTGAAAAATAGCCATAGCAAAAAATGGAAAAAGAGCCCCACCATGATGATCCTCACGTAGAGCGCTGCTTCCGTTAAGATAGCCACTGGGACTTGAAGAAGAAGCAGGATGGGCCGCGCAAACATAATCAGCACGGCTGAAAGAGCAAGGGACACCAGGGCTCCTGCGGCAAGGCCGCTCACTATCTGGCGGCGCAGGGCTTCCTTGTCTTTTGCCCCATAGGCCTTACCAATAAGGATGCTTGCGCCAAGCAGATGCCATTGATAAAAAGAAGTGAAAACGTCATGAGCGGATTGCTCGTTCCCACCGCTGCAAGAGCCAAATCCCCAATATAGCGGCCAACAATGGCACTATCGACAGCATTGTAGGTCAGGGTGAGGTAATTGGATAAAATAAGCGGCAGTAAATAAGAAAGAAGCTGGTGGGAAATATTTCCTTTTGTCAAGTCATGGGTTTTCACGGAAATCACCAACCTTATTATCTTTTCCACCGCAGGATGAGACGATAAAAGCTTCCGCTGTCTTGATTATACCATTTACTAGGGGCTAACGGCATCTTTAAATGAAGGCTAGGAAACTGAAACTGCAGTCTGGAAGATCCAGCTCGACCACTAAAGCAATCATAGCTTACCCTTCCCTTTCTGTAGCTTAACAGTCCTTATCCAAGAAACACACCCTCTTCCCGTTGGCCTATCCGTTAGTTTCATCGCCTCCCTTCGCATAAAAAACGACCGAATACAGTTTTCTGCATTCGGTCAGGGGAATACATGATGATAATCTTTTACAGTCCCAGTGCTTTTTCTGCACTTTCCGGCAGGTTCGGGGCTTTCTGGTTGAACCATTTCTTATAGAGTTTTGCATACGTGCCATCTTTTTTCATATCCGCAATGGCTTTATTGATGGCATCCTTGAGTTCTTTATCGTCTTGATTTAGGACAAAACCCAAGAGTTCCGATTTAGAATCAGGGATAGGAATGACGCGGACTTTTCCCTTGCCTTTACCTTCAAGGGTGGAAAAATATTCACCCACCGGTTTGTCAACGATGGCAGCTGGCGCATTCCCAACCTGGACTTCGAGAAGGGCGTTAGCGCTGGAGTCAAACTGTTTAGCCACCATACCGTGGCTTTCGGCGTATTTGGCACCTGTTGTGCCAACCATAACGGCGACGTTCTTGCCCTTAAGATCAGCAGCCGACTGGACAGGACTATCCGTGGGAACAACAATGGCCAGTTTCGATTCGTAGAAAGGCGCCGCAAAGGCAACTTTCTTAGCCCGCTCTTTTGTCATGGTCATACCTGTAGCGGCAACGTCGACTTGTTTTGATTGGATGGCCGGAATGATACCGTTAAAAGGAATATTTTCCATCTGCGGCTCGCGGCCAAGGCGCTTTGCCACTTCCCGGATCATATCGATTTCCATGCCTTTATAATCGCTTTCGTCGCCACTCGTGCCTTTATCTTTAAATTCAAAAGGCACATAGGTTGCATTTGTCGCAATCTTGAGAACTTTTTTAGCGTCCGCGTTTTTTGCCGTCTCTTTATTGGTACCGCAGGCCGCGACTGATAGGGCAAGTGCGGCACCCAGTCCGGCGGCAAGAAGTTTTTTATAAATCTTTTTCATGATAGGACCTCCCTGTAAGCATGGGATTATTATACAGCTAAGCGAATTTTTATGCAACAAGAATCAATCCTTCATAATAGGCCAAATGTCCCTATACGCCTTGAGGAATACAGGAGCTTTTTTAGTGCAATCTCAATCGGTCTCTCGAGGATCTCTTTTCCATGGAATCAGTGCAGTCAGCGCCCTTTGTGGATTCTTCCTAAAAAAGACGCATGGCGGCATATTTTAGTTCCTTTCGGATGAACCTGCAACGCATGCCTTCTCGTCATGAAACAACATACCCCCATAGCTCTCAAATCGTTTATCTGAGGCTATGGGGGTACGCATCACCCTTTACGATATACGGCGCAATCACAGGCCAAGTGTCTTTTATCTTCCAGCGGTTTCCTCACTCATGGAAACGACAACGAGGTTATGCTCATTGGCAAGGGCAAGGGTCTGTTCTCTTTCTACAAAAAGAGTACGGCCGGTTTCCATGACGATGCCGGCACAGCCCGATTCAATCATGGATTCCATGGTCTTTACACCGACACCGGGCACGTCAAAGCGATGGTCCTGGGCCGGTTTGGCCGTCTTTGCGACAATGGCCCCCCTGCCCAGGCTGCCGCCGCGCTTGATGCAGGCATCGGTACCTTCGATGGCTTCCACGGCCATAATGGCCATGTCCTTGACGACGACCGTTTGACCAATATCAAGACCGCCAATCTTTTTAGCCATCCTGAAACCATATTTCATGTCTTCCCATTCCTTATCCGTCGGTTTACGGCGGCTAAGAACACCTTCTTCCGGCATGATGTGCTTGAGGAAGAGGGTCTGGTCCATGACGTGGATTCCCATCTCTTCAAGTTTTGCCACAAGGGCATTCATGATGGTGTCGTCATGACGATCCGGCAGGGACATAAGGAGCTTTACAGCCTGCCAGTCCGGAATGAGGATGCCTCCTTTATAGAGGATTTCTTTTGTTACCTTGCCAATCATGGTGACTTCGCTGACCCCTTCATTTTTGAGGGTGCTGAAGATTTTCCCAACTTTGCCGATATTGATTGCATAAAAGACGTCGGCTTCCTTTGGGAGATCTTCATGGGTTTCGGGCACAAGGGCGATAGCGACGGTGCGGTAGCCTGCCTGTTTGGCGCCGCGTACGACGTCAACGGGCAAGTGTCCTACGCCAGCAAGGACGCCTAAGGTCTTTTCCATCATGGAATCACTCCCTCCCGTGGGAGACGGATGAACGGCAAATACCCCGTTCTACGCTGCGTAAAAAGCGCATAAAATGCTCAACTTCTTCGTAGCTGTCAAGTTCCTGTTCCATAGTGGCAATAGCATCTGGCAGGGAAAGGCCACGTTTATAAAGAATCTTATAAGCCTTTTTCAGCTCCCGGCGAACAGGCATGGCAATTCCAGCACGGGAAATGCCTACGCTGTTAAGGCCTGCCACGACGGGTGGGTTGCCAGCAACGATGACAAAAGGCGGTACATCCTGGTTGATTCGGCTCATGCCGCCGCACATGCAGTTGCGGCCAATCTTGGTGAACTGGTGCACAGCCGTGAGACCGCCGATGACGGCGCGGTCTTCGACAATGACGTGACCGGCCAGGGTCGCCACGTTGCTCATGATGACGTTGTTGCCGACAATGCAGTTATGGGCAACATGGGTATAGGCCATCATCAGGACATTGTTGCCGATGCGCGTTTCATTGCCTTCCCCGACAGCGCGATGAACAGAAGCACATTCGCGGATGGTCACATGGTCACCAATAATGGTCGCCGTATCTTCCCCTTTATATTTAAGGTCCTGGGGCACTTCCCCAATGCTGGCCCCCTGGAAGAATTCACAGCCTTTTCCGATGGTCGTACGCCCCGTAATGACGACATGCGGATGAATGATGGTCCCTTCCCCAATCTTGACATCCGGTCCAATGACTGAATAAGGACCAATCTTTACGTTTGGGCCAATCTGTGCATGCGGGTCGATGATTGCTGTTTCATGAATTAAACTGGAATCTGCACTCATACTGATTCACCCTTGTTTATTGCTTGTTCTCGGCCAGAGCAAAGAAGAAGTCCCCGTCGCAGGCTGGTTCCCCATCGACGGTGCCTTCGCAGTGGGCAACGCCCATGTTGCCTTTGATTTTCGTAATGACTGCCGTCGTAACGAGCTGATCACCCGGTTTGATTGGACGGCGGAAACGCACCTTGTCGATCTTGCCAAAGACAGCAATCTTACCGCGGTTTTCTTCCGGATAAAGCAGCGTCACGCCCCCAACCTGTGCCATGGCTTCAATGAGCAGGACACCCGGCATGATGGGATTACCCGGGAAGTGGCCCATGAACTGCGGTTCGTTGAAGGTGATATTCTTGATACCCACAGCCCGTTTCATCGGTTCCAGTTCGACCACACGGTCAACGAGGAGCATGGGATACCGATGGGGAAGGATTTTTTGGATTTCCTGAATGTCTAACGTAATCATTTTCTTGACTCCTTACTTTCAAAATCTAAGGCGCTGCGGCGATTACTGGGCCGGATTCGCCTTGCGGTAGGCATCGATTTGGCGGGAAACGCTGTCGTTGAAGGCGTGCCCCGATTTCATACAGATAACATGGGCCGATATGGGTCCCAACAGATACAAGTCACCAATGACATCAAGGATCTTATGACGGATAAGCTCGTCAGGGAAGCGGACCTTGGACAGGGTTCCCCCGTCCTTAGTAAAGACAACGACATTTTCGACGGTGCCGCCAAGGCCAAGGCCCATCTTGCGCAGTTGGGCAATTTCCTCTTCAAAGGCTACGGTTCTTGCCGGAGCAATTTCCTGGGAAAGCGTATCCCCGCATCCGTCACATCAAGGACCTGGGTCCCAAGCAGCGGATGGGGATTGATGGAGGTAAAGGTCACGCGAAAGCCGTCATAAGGCAGGACCACAAGATAGCGGTCGCCGTCATAACAGCTGAAGGCGTGATCAATGGCGTAGACGTGACGCGGTGCGTCCTGTTCAAGAAGGCCCATCCTTAAGATAGGATCCATGAAGCCTTTGGCTGAGCCATCACCAACAGGCGGTTCGGCGCTGTTCATTTCGATGTAGCAGTTATCAATGGCAAGGATGGCAAGGGCGGCCATGACGTGTTCGATGGTCGTGACGCTGGCTCCGTTTTCAGTCAGCGTCGTGGCTCGTGTCGTTGCCGAAATATTTGAAGCAATGGCTCGCACACTGGGCCGACCCTCAAGATCCGTACGGATAAAGACAATGCCTGTGTCCGCAGGAGCCGGCTTCAGCGTCATTGCAACTGGGTTGCCGGAGTGGAGCCCAATCCCGTCACAGCAGACATCTGCTTTGAGGGTGTGCTGTTTATTGTTGTCCATATTGAATCACCTTTCTATGTTCAATTGCCCGTCATGGGCGTGCTGAAATGCTTGCGGTCACGGTAACGTCTCTTTCCATCCTTCCAGCGGTCATGGACCCAGAACCACATAGCCGGGTCGCGGCGGATTTCCTCTTCGGCAATCCGGATGAGCTTTTCCATGATAACGTGGCTGTTTTCTTCTCGGCTCAGTTGGGGATCTGCGTGAAAACAGGGATGAATAACGGCCGTAAGCGTCCCATCAGGCTGATTATGCATGAAAAGCGGGACAATGGGAGCTTTGAAGACCCGTGCCAGCTGGGCTGCCCCATCAGGACACGGGCCGGTTTCCCAAACAGTTCAAGGTGCTCCCCCGTATGGGCAGAATCTTGATCGTAGAGAATTCCTACAAGATGTTTATCTTTTAGATAACGTCCGATGGAAAGCATGCTGCTCTTTCCATGGTTGTAGGTGACATGCTGGCCGACCATCTGCCGGTATTCGTTGATGAAGCGGTCCGCGTCACCATCGTTTTGTTTGCGGGTGATGGAAAGGATGGGATAGCCCAGAAGGGCCATACTGGCCCCCAGCATTTCCCAATTTCCGTAATGGGCCGTACACATGATGACGCCGCGGCCTTCGGCATAAGCCTCTTCGAGGTGTTCCAGGCCTTCGAAGTGGACAAGGTTCCTAAAATTGGCTTGATTGATGAGGGGATAGCGCAGGACTTCGATGAGCATGCGCCCGAAACGGGTAACGCTCTCCTTGGCGATGCGTTCTGCTTCAGTCTCAGACACGCCAAGACATTCCTTGACGTTTTCCTTGGCCATATAGCGCCGCCATTTGGGTGTAGCCAACCAGCCAATTTGGCCCAAGCATAGGCCAGGGCATCATTGAAGCAGGTTGGCTGCACGCAGGCAATCCGGCTCATCAGTTTCATGAGGGAATACGCAAGCATTGCAGCAGTGCCTCCTTAAGGCAGGGTCTCCTTCTTTGGCACCCCTTCCCGCGGGAATGAGCTGCCCAAAGGGCCCTTGAAAGGATGCGGCGCTGCCTTGGGACAAATCAGCCCGAAAGGCGGCCGCGGACCTTTCTCATGAGTTAGAAAGTAAAGTTGACGCTCCCATAAAGATGATGGGTCCGATAGCCAACTTCAGCCGTCGTAAATTTAGCAAGGGGAATGGATGCGCCATAGTTGAAATGGCTGCCGTCATATTCCCCCATAAGGGTAAGGGACTGGCTTCCGAGCTTGATGTCCTTTTCAATGGCACCAAATCCCTTTTTGTATTGGTCCGTACCAATCCCGCCATGAATCTTAAACCCAAACGGCAGGGCCTTACTGACGACAACATAACCGCGACGGTCCTTTTCATCCCCCAGTCGTCGCCGCCAATGGCAATGGCCGGAGTTACAGGGGTTTCGCGCAGAAGCTCCCATTTCGCACTTACTGTGCTATAGATATCGCTGTCTTTCGGATCAAAGCGGGCGCCTGCCACTTCAAGGCCCAGGGGCAAGGCCACATTGCCATGAAGGATCTGTCCATCCTTTGTCATGTCGTAACCAACGGAAACATGGCCTGGCAAACGGACAAAGGCGCTCGGGGTATTAATAATGCCGCTCGTTCCGTTTGGCGTAATCTTGGCTTCTGCCGCTAGCGGCATGGCAGAAGCAAGCGTCAGAATGGCAAGGGTCGCAACAGTCTTTTTCATGAAACCAAAACTCCTTTATTTATCGTCTTTTTTCTCGAGGGTTTCCACGAGTTTTTCCAGTTTGCGGACTTTTTTCACAAGATCACCGAGCTTACGCTGACTGGCCATCATGCGCAGCCAGTCTACATGGCTCTGCGCCGGGAAGCCAGCCCAGACAACATTGTCCGGGACGTCACTGATGATGCCGGTTCGCCCGGCAAAGGTGCAGTTGCTGCCAATCTTGAGGTGGCCTGCGGTCGCGGCCTGACCGCCAAAAGTCGTATTGTGGCCTACCGTGACAGATCCTGAAATACCGACGTGGGCCACAAGGATGCAGTTTTCTCCGATAACATCATTATGCCCGACATGGACAAGGTTATCGATCTTGGTGCCCTTGCCGATGACCGTACTGTCAACGGTTGCTCGGGCAATACAGGTGTTGCAGCCGATTTCGACATCATCGCCAACAACGACGTTCCCTGTCTGAAGGACCTTGGTATGCTTTCCTTCGCTCGTGATATAGCCAAAGCCATCACCGCCGATGACACAGCCAGCCTGGAGGATGACCCGGTCACCGATGATACAGTTTTCACGGACTGTGACATTCGAATAAAAAGTGCAGTCGCTGCCCACTTTTGCATGGCGGCCGATATAAACGTGCGGGTAGATGATGGCATTATCCCAATTTCAGCATCTTCTGCAATATAGGCAAAAGGCAGGATGCGGCATTTTTTCCAATACGAGCCGTCGGATGGACAAATGCGTACTGACTGATACCTGATTCGACACTTTCAGGCGGACGGAAGAGCATCAGCAGTTTGGCAAAAGCCGCCCGTGGATTCTTTACACGGATCAGGGCCTGGGGTCCTTTGAGTTCTCCTTCTTCAGGAATCATGATGGCGCCGGCCCGGCTCTTACCGGCCAGTTCCAAATAGGGCGGTACGGCAAAGGAAATTTCCGTAGGGCCTGCTTCCTCAAGCCCGTTCACGCCTGTAAGCTTCAGGGAAGGATCTCCTTGGATAATACTACCCTGTAAGAGATCTGCCAGTTCCTGCAGCGTTTTTTCCATAGCTAACATCCTTCTTGTGATTTGTTCAGTCTGGGCAGTGCGCTCCCCTGCGTACCTGTCTATCCCAGAGTGACAAAAATGGAGCGTTGGAATACGGGAAAAAGGCGAACACACGGTTCGCCCTTTATGTCCATTATTTCATGGCTTTGATGATGTCTTCCGTGACGTCGACGCCGCCTTGCGGAACAGCTTCCTTCACGAGAATGGCACCGAGGTTCTTTTCCTTGGCAACCTGAGCCGCGGCAGCTTCAAAACTGCTCTTTACTTTATTTTGCTGCTCAGCCTGGAAGGTACGGATTTTGGCACTTTTTTCCGTATAGATTTTTTTTGCTTCTTCATCGCTCTTACCTCTGTTTCCTTGGTAAGTTCGTCTTCCATAGCCTTGCCTTTTTCCTGCAGTTCCTTTGTGGCATTCTTGAAGACTTCACTGTCCGTCTGGACCTTCTGCATATCTACAACGCCAAACTGCTGATTGCGGCCACAGCCAAAAGCAAAGATGGCCATAACGATCATACCGATTGCCAAAATTTTTTTCATGTTTCTGATCCCTCTTACTCAACTATATTTTGTACTTCTTTTTCCACGTCGTCCGTGATGTCATCGGCCGATATATTGGCCCGCGGATTCCGAAAAACCAGGGTGTACTTCCTGGTAAGATTGATTTTCTTGATGGCGCTGAGGATATCACTGTCGATTTCCTCACGCAGTTTCTGCGTCTCCGCGTCCTGACGCTGGATCTGAGTATCCATGGAAGCAATGAGCGTATCAAGCTCTTTTTGTCCAGGTTGCTGTTCTTTTTTCGTCAGGTCAAGACCCGTTTCTTCCTTTACAAGATCCACCGTAAGGGATTGTTGGAAGGCATCCATGCGGGCACGGCTTTCGCTGATATCAGAAGCCATCTGCTCCTTGATCCACGCCGCTTTCTTTTCCTCGATGGCCTCAATGGCCTCACGGCGCTTATCCAAAAGCTCCTGTTCTTCTTGGAGCAAGGCATTTTGGGAGGCTTCACTCATCTTGATACTGCCAAGCTTTAAGCGCACATTAAAGAGCGGGATACGGAAGCGGGTTTCCACATCTTCCCGGTCCTTTTGGACATAGGATTCAGCCGCTGCATCAAGGCTTTCCGCCTTTTTCTGGAGAAGATCCTGTTCCTGGGCTTCTTTTTCCGCAACCTTTGCCGCCAACTGGGCGGAACGGAAGCGGTCTCGGCCCTTTCCTGCAAGGGAGCGCATCTTACCCAAAATGGCAAGCTGCTGATGACCGTCCTTGAGCTGCCGCTCCCGGAGGGCCTTTGCTGTTTCAAGGTCCGTTTTTTGTTTTTGCCACACCTTGTACTTGGGATGCTGTTTGACGAGCCGGTCCCAGTCCACGACGGCAAACCGTGGTACTTCCCTCGAAAGGAGGCCGTTTTTCAGGGACGCACAGCCCGCTGTCACCATAAGGCACGCCACTAGGAGGCAGATAAGCTTCCTCATAGGTCCCTCCTCCTTCATGAGCTTAGTTTTTCTTGCTTGTTTCTGGAGTTCTGCCTGGACATCAGCCGTCACATCAACACCGCCATAAACGACAGCGCCTTCATTGACGATGACCGTAAGCCCCTTGGTCTTGCCGACGGCGACAATGGCGTCATCAACTTTTTTCTTCAAGGGGTCGACAAGTTCTTTCTGCTTATCCTCGAGGCCTTTTTGCAGCTCTTCGTGGAGCTTTTGCTTATCGGCGTCGCTCATGTCCTTGCTTTTTTCGTTGTACTGGCTTTCAGCATCCTGGGCAGCTTTCTGCATTTCCACCTGAGCATCCTGGATGCCTGGGACGGCCTGGACCAGTTGGTTGTAGTTTACTTTGCCAATGGCAGAATCAGTTGTTCCGCCGGAACCACCCGTGAGACCGGCACCCCGCACAGCAATGGCGAAAGCACCGATGACGAAGATGGCGGCAATCGCAAGGGACACCACTTTCACGTTTTTCTTATTGGCAAATTCAATCATTTCTATCCCTCGTTCCTCGTTTTTCTCTTAGAATTGTCCACCGAAGCTGAAGTGGAAGCGGCCGCCCCGATCAGAACTGTCAAGGCGATAGCCATAGTCCAGACGGATTGGGCCAAGCGGGGAGTTGATGCGCAGTCCCAAGCCCACCGTGTACTTCAGGTCGGACAGGTCAAAATCCGTTTCATCATAATCCTTGCTCCAAGCATAGCCAGCATCCGTAAAGGTGACACCCTGAACCTGCTTGATGATTGGATAACGGAATTCCAGGGAGCCCTTCAGCATGCTGTTGCCCTTGAACTGGTCATCGCGGTAGCCACGCAGGAATTCACTGCCGCCGACGGTAAAGCGCTGGCTGAGCGGCATATCCCCGTTGGCATAGCCGGCACCGAGATTAAGTGCCCAGACATTGTCCTTACCCATGCGATAGTAGTAACGATAATCGGCTTGATATTTTTCAAAGCGGAAGTCACCGCCGAAGTTTGCCCATTCAAAAGAATACATGGTACGCTTGCCTTCGCGGGGATCATAAATGTTATCACGCGTATCAAGGATACGGGCAAAGGTGATACTGCGGGTCGTACCGAAGTTCTTCTTACGGCGTTCCGCAGCAACGTCTTCACCAAGATACCTGCCTTCATCAACGCCTTCAAAGTACTGGTTCGAATCGTAGCCATCGACCTTGCCCTTGTACTTGTCGTCGCGGTTTTTCAAGGTAATCTGGTTAGTGATAAATTCGTTGTCAGTGACGCGGCTGAAGAAAATTTCTTCGCCGATGCGCTTTTTGTAGTAACGGGCAATTTCATCGCCGTCACGATCGTAATCGGCATATTCGTTCGTCATATTATAGAACGTAAAGCCCGCCGTAGTTTCCTTGTCATCAATCCACGGTTTGATGTAGGAGACTTCAAAGTTGGTATTGGTTTCATCATCGCCGCCAAATTCCCAACGGACATTGACACTGTCACCCGTCCCGCGGAAGTTCTTATCGCCGACGCTGACCATGCCTAAGAAACCATCTGCATCGGAGTACCCGGCCCCAATGCCGAAAGTTCCCGTGCTCTGCTCAACGACCGTGATTTCAACGGATACGGTATTGGGCATCTGACCTGGATTCAGTCGGATATTGACATCCTCGAAGAAGCCGAGGTTGTAGATTTTCTGCATGGAACGGCGCGCCAGCTTGGCGTTGAAGGGATCGCCCTTTTTCATGCGCATTTCACGGATGATGACATAATCCTTCGTCTTTGTGTTGCCCTTGACGCGATAATCTTCAATGACGCCTTCAGCAACCTGAAGGATAAGATGGCCATCAGGGAGCATGCGGATATCGCTGACTTTAGCCAAAATATAGCCTTGTTCCGCATAGAGGCTTTCCACCTTGCGGGCCCCGACATTGACGTCGCGGGAATTCACCACTTCGCCTTCCTTAAGTCCCATGCACGGATGATGTCATGGCTCGAGATCTTCGTGTTGCCTTCAACTTCAAGTTCCGTGAGGATGGGGTTTTCAGCGACATGATAGACAATCTGGACGCTTCGGGAACGCGGGTAAAGGTCGGAACGATATCATAGAACCAGCCAGTTTCATAAAGGGAACGGATGTCGTCCTGCATTTGAACCGCAGTAAACTTCGTACCCGCGCTCATCTTGAGGCTGTCTTGAAGGACTTCCGCCTTTTCATGCTGATTGCCCTCAAAGGTTACTTTCGTCACCGTCAGATTCTCATATCCCTTAACTGAATTGGCAAGCTTATCGTATTCGTCAACAATGCCTGCTCCATCATCAGGCGTAAGGAAACTGCGGCCAGGCGCCTTGCGGTTTTGGGCTTCGGCGATTTCCTTCTGCTGCTGCATACGGGCTGCCAGCTGCTCATCCTGGGCTTCTTGCTCCTTGCTTTCTTTTTGGAGGGTTTCCTTCCCCACCTTTTCGATATAGGTAATGCCATTGCGGCGCACTTCACGATAGATGGCTTATCAGGCAGGGTTTCTTCTGTCTTGGCACTCTCTTTTTGAGAGTCATCCGTGATTCCAGTTCCGGTGCCAATTCCTTCTTTTGCTTCTTCCGTTACCTCAATGGTTCCGACTTCTCCCGATTGGGTCTGGACCCCATTTTTGGTCAACGTCACTTCCTGGCTGTGGGAAACCTCTGCATAGGCAGGCGAACTCAGCAGTAAAGATGCAAAAATGGCTGCCGACAGCTGTTGCCAATGTAATTTGCTATTCATACATAACCCCCTACAAGTTTCGGTTAGAATCCTTCTAGCTGGTTGGATTCAGTAAATACACGCTACAATTATACCCTTTAGAAAGAAAAATTACTAGTCAAAGGCAGGATTCGAGAAAAAAGTTCACAAAAAGAATTCCCCTTCCGGCCTTTTTCTAGGCGGCTCCTAGCTCAGAAAAAGGCAGAAGGGGAAAACGATCAGTCAAAGGGGGCGGGCTCCAGACTGGAAGAGGGCGCTCGCTCCCCATAGCCCGTGAGCCCACCGCCACCTTACGCCGAAAAGGAGCAATGGGCCACGCACCTAGGTCAATCAGGGCCGTGCTTTTCTTTAGAACCTCGTATGATACTGTACACCATACCAGGCCCTGTTTTCTTCGTCGACGGATACGCTGAGGTTCAGGCGGCGGTTGAGGAAGTATTCCGCAAAGATGCTCGAGTCTTCCCCATCGAAGCTTGCCGTATAGCCAAGACGAAGTTTGTCGCCGAAACTTTTAGCCACAAGCCAGTTGTATTGCCGCCGATCATCGCCAATCACTTCATTTGCCCGTTTCGCATCGACGCTAAAGCCAATGCCGGACTGGAGACTCCCACTGTAGACGCGCAGTTCGTCCAGCTGCAGGGCCTGTTTGATGGCATCTTCCACATCGGACAGGTAGCTTAGCTGGATACCAGCGTCGATGAGCCCCATCCAATCATTGTTGGTCAGGTCCGCGTTATCCGTCTTCAAGGTCAGGAAGCGTTTGAGCGTATTTTCATCCTTGGGCGGATCACTCTTTAGATGGACCTGCAGTCCATCCATGGACAGCGGTCCTTCGATGGTGGCAAGGATCATGTACTGGCCAAGACGCGTAAAAGCTTTCATATCAAGGTGGGGCGTAAACGTTCCTCGCTCCGGCCAAGTGACGATGCTGCGGCCCATCCTAAAGGGGGTATTGAGGTAATTGAGGGTCCCCTTTGTCAGATTGATGGCGCCTGTAATGTCCGGATCTGCTGTCGTTCCCCCGAGGTGGATCTTGCCGCCGCCCCAGATATCATAGAACGACGCCGTATGAAGGTGCATCTTCTCCCCGAGATCAACTGTAAAGTCAAGACCAATAGGCGATCCGCCACTGCCAAAACTCGGCACGGAGTCAGTCCGATATAGAGGTCCTCCAGATTGAGAGCGCCCGCTACAAATGGGATCCCATTTTTCTGTGTAACGGAAATGTCCCATTGACCTTGCCTCCAATCTGCCGCGAATCAATGAAGACATCGCGGATAGCCGCCGTAAGGGCATAAGGCGATTCCCCGCCATGAAGTTCATAGCTTCCTGACGCCATGACGCTGCCATGATCGCCAATGACGGCAGACAGTTCCTTAAGATTGACTTTCGTTCCTGCAAATTCTGTATCTAGCTTCACGTGGTCGATGGTATTATTCATGCCCCGCAGCTTGATGGTGCCGTCATCGAGACGAATCGCACCATCTAAGGTATAGTCCTCCAAGGTCCCGCTCACATTGAGGTTTCCTTTCATAGGACCGGTTGCCCACTGGACATATTTCGTAAGCGTCGGCAGGATGTCAAGATTTGCATTGTCAAGGTGCAAGTCAAGGTTCATCTGCGCGTCGGGATTACGGCGATTCTCCTTGGCCCGTAACAGGTCAAGGGGCAGGGTACCGTAGGCAGACACTTATAGATTCCGCGCTGGACAAGGAACTGGTTCAAAGTAAACATACCATCCCGCAGTGTGGCCATGCCGTAAATGGAGTCGAAGGTTACTCCGCTTACAGAGCCGCCCGTTACTTCAAGGGAGAAGTTCCCATTTGGATCATCAAAGGGCCCCTTGACCTGTGCGGCCATATTGAGGGCACCCCCAATTTCCGGCGGATCATCAAGCTTACCGTAAGGATCTTAGGCGAAATGCCATTTGCCGCGACTTCAAGGTCCAAGGTCCGGTTCTTCATATCCACTTCACCTTGGGCAGCAAAGAGACCGCCGCCTTTTTCAAAGGCCTGGAGCTGGTTGATATGCCAAACGCCGAGGTGACCAAAAATATCAAAATCAGCGGAATCAAAGGGAACACCCTGCACTTTTCCATCTTCCACCTTACCTTTGATGGCAAGGCCCGTTCGGCGTCCATTCGGATTAAGGGCAATGGTACCGGAAAGAAACCCATCAATATCAAGGTCGTAGCCGCCCATTTTAAGGAGACTCCGCACGTTCCCCCGCTCCACTTCCGCTTTCCACTGGTAGTAATGGTTCAAAAGGTCAATATGAGCGGACAGGAAATAGTCTCCTCCTGATTTCTGCTGGAAGGAGCCTTCAAGTTCGTTGATTTTGCCCCCCGTGGAATCAATGGATAGGGCAAGTCCCGTGAACTCCTCACCGTTGATGATTACGGAATTTGAAGACAATACACCGGTGAAAAGCGGATTGGAAAGGTTGCCGCTTACAGCCCCGTTAAAGTTCACGCTGCCTTGGAGACTGGCTGCTTCCTTAAGCCAAGGCAGACGCTGGAGCATGATGCCGTAGGCGTCGATTCCTAGGGCAAGGTCTCCATTTTTAGCAATGGTCCCTGCAAAGGTTGCGGTCGATGTCAAGGCCTGGAGCTTGAAGTTTTTCATCGTAATAGCGCCGTCATTGACGGAGTAGTCACCAGATAGCTCATCGACAAGGAACTTATTGACCGAGCCATCGTAGGCCCGCACATGACCCGTAATATTAGGATTTTTTAGCGTCCCTGTCACGTGGACCGTATTGGTGAGGTTTCCTGTAACAGGAAGAGGCAGGGCAAAGGCATCGGAGAAAGGTTCAAGACGTACGCCCTTGGTGACGACTGTCAGGTCAAGCCAGGGATCATCACCCGTAAGGACAACGGAGCCATCAAGTTCGTGACGGCCTTGCGGCGGATCAAGCTCCACCTTCGTCAGACGGACGACACGATCCTTCCAGCTGACAAGACCGTGGGCTTCTTTTGCGATAAAGCCTTTAACGGAGACATCCTTGAGGGAAAAGGCTGCCGTCCCTTCTGGGTCATCCGTGGTTCCTTCAATCATCATGTGAGCAGAAAGAAGACCCTCTCCTTCTTCTCCGAAGGAGGCAAGGATAGGTTCCACAGGGAGATCCGTAACATAAAAATTTCCCTTAAGGCTGAGCCTTCAAGACTGCCCGAGCCTGTCACAGAGCCGCCATTTTCCGAATCTGCCGCAAAGCGGTCCAAGGTCAAGCGACCCTTTTCATACACAGCGCCCAAATCAACATGGGTAAAGGAGAGCCCATGGACCGTGAGGGACAGATCATCACTAAGGACGTGGGCAAAAAGGTCATCATCATAGCGTCCCTCAGCATAGAGTCGCCGGAAAGGACAATGCTGCCTACATCAGGGGCCACCGCTCCCAAATCAAGACTCTCGCTTTTAAGCGTCGCAGCAAAAGTGCGGTCCTGCGTATCATATGAAGCCGTCAAGGTCCCTTTGCCGCCAGCAAGATAGAAGGTTCCGTCCGTAACGTTTACTTGGGTTCCCTGAGCCGAAAGGGGCAAGTGAAGGTTATCTATTTCATATCCTTTCACGGTCAAGGCCGGACTGTCCACGGTTCCCGCGGCAAGAAGGCTGTCAAAAGAGCCATCCAGGGAGGCACTTGCCGTAACACGGCCTGAAAGAGGAAGGTCCAAGGGAATTGCGTCAAGGTCAAAGTCATCCGTCTTTACAGCAAATTGGTGAAAAACAGGCGTCTGTGCGTCAGTAAGGTCAAGTCCCCCATTCAAGGTAACCGATGACCTATCAAGGGACACCGTAAAATCTGTAAAAGCAAGGTCCTTATTATCAAAGTGGACCGTTCCTACAGCCGTAAGCGGCAGCAAGAGATTGTCCTTATGAACGGATAAGGATAGGGAATCTGCCTTGACGCTCCCCGAAAGCTTACTTTCCTGATCATCGTTGCGCCAGGTAACAGAAAGCTTTGAAAGGGTTCCTGCAAGATCCGCTATAGGGGCATAGTGCGCCACAAGGGCCGCGTAGGGCGTTACGCAAAAAGTTTCAGTGCTCGCCGACACTTCTCCGGTTCCGTCACTTTTAATGGAACCGATCAGCTGCAGTGTCTCCCCCTTTTCCGTCGTAAGATCCATGTCAAGACCATAGACAGGGTTATGGACAAGGTCAATGGAACCGGATGCACCGACATGCCATGTGCCATAAGGCGTTGAAAGCTGAATCGAGCCTCGATTGACCGTCACTAAGCCGCGGAAGTCCTCACTGGACGACTCAGACTTTTTAATAAGATTTTCCACGTTCCAGCGATCGCTGCTGTCCATGACCATATACACCGTTGGATTGTTGATGGCAACAAGGCTCACCATCCTGCTAGTCCCGTGTCCCAGCAACAGGTTCAATGGATTGACGCGAACAGCGACTTCCGGAATCTTTGCCACAAGGATACCCGCTCGGTCATAGATTGCACTGTCCTTGATGCGGAAGGTCAGGTCCGGGCTGACTTCAATCCGGTCAATATGGAGTTTTCCGTTGATATACTGAGCCGCTGTTTCCTCCACCATGGGCCGCACCGTGGGAAGCACCCTTGGCATGAGAACCTTGAATGTCCCTACATAGAGTGCCGGTATGACAAGGAGAAGGAAAGGCAGGCGTTTTTTCCATTTTGGCCGCATGATCCGCCTTTCTGGAACGGGATACCGTTCCCCTTGGGAAAATCAGGTGAAAAAGGGGCTGGTTGTTCCGTTTTCCCATAGATACAACTATAGTATACCAAAGTGAAGGGAAAGAAGAAAATAAATTTTAGTTGAACGGGATTAGGAATGCTGTAATGCTATGAGAGAGTGACGCTAAAACTGTAAGGTGCGGTGAAAAGTCATTCGCGGTCCGACGGGCCGGCCCTTTCCTAAGGTGAGACGTCCATCACACAAAAGAACATGCCCCCATTGTTTCCATAGAACAATGGGGGCATGTCTTCATATCAAACCGGTGCGATTTGTGCGCCGAGCACTCCTATCTTATTCTTCCACATCCGTCGGAACACCCATGGACTGTTCAAGCAGTGCCCATGACGTGTTGTAATCATAGAGGGCTTGGATGTAGTTATTTTTGGCGGTCGTCAGGGCAACGGAAGCATCGAGGACGTCCGTGTTCGTTCCCACACCGGCCTGGTAGCGCAGCTGGGCGATACGGTAATCTTCTTCTGCTTGTTCAACCGCGACTTCCGTTGTCTTGATGCGTTTTTCTGCTTCCCGCATGCTAAGGTACGACGTTCTGACAGCAAGATTCACTTGGTCGCTGATCTGGCGATAGCTTTCCTCAGCTTTGACGACGTTAGCCTTGGCCTGACGGATCTTAGCAGCATTGACGCCATAGTCCCAGATGTTGAAGTCCACAGAAGCCCCAACGGACCACTCATATTTATGGGCACCAGGGAAACGGTCATCAGCCCAGCCATTAGCGGCGCTGAGGCTCACCTGCGGCAGGGTTGCCGCGTTGGCAATCTTTTGTTCTGCTTTTGCCATATCAACGGAAGCCTGGGCCTGATGGATCTCGGGCCGGTTCAGCATGGCGTAGGAAAGGCAGTTATCAAGTATAGTCATTGGGTTTATATTCCAGCCCTTCACTCAGGGAAAGAGGCGTCCCCGTCGGAAGCCCAAGACGTTGTTCAAGGTGGCTACGGCACATCATAGGAATTTTGGGCCTGGGTCAGGGTCTGCTGGGCATCGACAAGTTCCACCTGACTGCGAAGAACATCGACTTTTGCGGAAACACCTACATTAAACTGGGACTGGGTATTCCTCAGATGCTCAGCCAGCCGGTCCACGGTTTCTTTCTGGAGGTTCACCGTATTGATGCTTTCAAGGACATCATAATATCCCTTGGCCGCATTGTAGCGCGTCGTCTGGTAGGCGCTATTCATGCCATATTCATAATATTTTTGGTTGGCCTTGGCTTCTTCTATCTGACCTTCGAGTTTCCCGCCCGTGTAGATAGGAACGGAAATGCTCACAGTGTTCGTGCTGCTGTTTGTCCCCACAGGGCCAGTAGCGAGCGTTGCACCAGCAGCCGTCTTATACCTCATGTTCCGCCCCGTGGAATGAGCAAAATCAATGCTTCCCCAACGAGCTGCCCGAGCCGCGTCAAGTCCGGCCTTAGCGGCATCCAGTTCGGACGAGGAAATCTTGACATCAGAGTTATTTTCAAGGGCCATGCGAACGGCCTTATTCAGATCGAGGCTGACAGATTGAGGTGCCTCTTGGGCAAAAGCGGTGCCAAGAGACAGGACACTCAAGAAGACAGCGCCGATCAGTGCTTTTTTATGGATATGCATGACGTATCGTACCCTCCTCAAATTCTGACTGGCTAGTCAGTAATACACATTATATGCGCAATATTTTTGAAAGTCAACGGGGTGAGCCGGTTTTTACTCCCGTTCCACCAATTGTTCACAAATCCTTAAAAACGGGCCCTCAGTCCCAAGTAGGTGAGATCACTATGCCCATCAAGGACATCCATGTTTTCTCCAATGAGGGACAGTTTTGGGGAAAAGGCCCACTCAGCGCCTACCTTGAGCTTACCGTCATTGAAGTCATAGTAATCCGTAAAGAGATGGAATTTGGGCGACAAGAGCCAATCCGCACCAACACCAAATTCGCCTTCCATGAGGCCAACACGGCCCACAATGAACTTGCCAAGGCGCTTGTTGTAATGGAAATTGAAATCATCATCGCCGCCGGCGTCGCTCACACCGAGGTAGAAGAAATCATTTTGGCTTGTCGGCAGTTCGGCACCGATATCGGCACGCCATTTACTGTCCTTGTCGCGATACATGACATCTGTCCGGATGCGGGCATCGGCAACGACGCCCCATGACGCGGTTTGCTTTTTCGCTTGTTTCAGCCGCGTTATGGATGGTAATCTTAAGATCGTCCTGGACCTTAGGGTCGGTCACAACGCCCTGAAGGGAAGCCGCTGTTTCCTTGATGGTTTCACTGACGTCCTTCATATTGGCCGCCATGAGGGCTACGTTGCGGCCCGTTTCGCCGTTATTGTCAGCCTGGGTCATGATGCTGTTCATGTGGACTGTCATTTCCTTCATTTGGCCGACCATGGCATGGATATCACCTTGGTTATCCTGGGCCATCTGGGCCAAAGCCTTCGTAAAGGCATTGAGGTTCTTTGTGATTTCTCCGGTCTGGACAAAACCTTCCCGCATGGACTTCTGGACAGCTTTATCACCAAAGACGTTGCTGAAGGCATCAGCAACCGTCTCCAATTTTTCCATAACCTTGCCCGATGAACTCATGAGCTTATCAACGCCTCCCGTTGTTTGCCCCGTGATTGTCTCCCCTTCCGGAAGGTGACACCTGTAGCAATCTCCGGAGGGGTAATGGTAACAAACTTGGTTCCCATGACGCCGTCCATGCCAATGCCAAACTGGGAATTACGGGGCACTTTTTGTTTCTGGTCAATTTTCATGACAACCTTGACTTTGGACCCATCGACGAGAATATCATCGACCTTTCCAATCGGAACACCGGCAAAGCGGACTTCGTTGCCGACTTTGAGACCATTGACATTGTCAAAGATGACATTGAGCTTATACTGCCGGGACGCAAAACTGAATACACCCAAAAAGGTGAGCATCAGCGCCAGGATAACAAACCCTCCCAGCGTCACGGCTCCAACTTTTACTTCGTCTGTGGATTTCATGATTTCACTCCTTTGTTGGGTTCTCTTCAAATAGGTCACTGCGGATGAAGGCCTTTACAAGGGGCTGGTTCGTATGACGGGCCTCGTGGGGCGTCCCAGAAAAGACAATCTTACCCTGATTGAGCATGAGGATTCGGTCCGCGCAGAGGAAGGCGGACGCCATATCGTGGGTTACAAGGATGGACGTGATGCCCCGCTTACGTTTCGTATCAAGGATAAGCTGACTGATGTTTGCCGCCATAATGGGATCAAGGCCAGCCGTAGGTTCATCATAAAGGATGATTTCAGGATCAAGGGCAAGGGCACGGGCGAGGCCAACGCGCTTTTTCATTCCCCCAGAAAGTTCTGCGGGATAGGCCTTTTCGTTCCCAGAAAGTCCTACGGACGAAAGAAGATCCCTTACCCGCAGTTTGATATCGTCTGTTAGCATGTGGGTATGCTGTTTAAGACCAAAGGCCACATTTTCTTCCACTGTCAGAAAATCAAAAAGGCAGAATACTGGAAAACCATCCCCATGTGAAGCCGCAGGTCGTTCCACTGTTTTTCCGTAAAATGATTGACCTCACGGCCTTTTATCCGGACACTGCCCCCCATCGGCTCAAGAAGCCCAATAAGAAGTTTCAGGGTCGTACTTTTGCCCGTACCGCTCGGACCGATAATAGCAACGGTCTCTCCTTTTTCAACGGAAAAGGATACATGGTCAAGGACCGTCTTGTCCCCAAAGGACATGTCCACGTCCTTAAATTCAATTACCGTTTCGCTCATATCAGCCTCCATGGACGTACAACATAACGGAGAGGAAATAGTTGAAGATAAAGATCAGGATAATGGAAAGAACAACGGATGCCGTTGTAGCCTTGCCTACCCCTTCGGCCCCTTGCTGAGCATTAAGGCCTTATGGCATCCGATGACGGCGATGATGGCACCAAAAACGGAACCTTTGATGAGGCCGCCCACAAGGTCCCAAGATTCAACGAAGCCACGAATGGATTCGATGAACATATGGCTCCCGATTCCGGCATAGTTCATAGCAACAAACCCGCCGCCGATATCACCGACGAGGTTGGCATAAATAACCAGGATGGGCATCATGAGCACAATGGCGAGAAAGCGCGGGGCCACAAGATACTGGGTTGGACTGGTCGCCATAACGCGTAGGGCATCGATTTGTTCCGTGACCTTCATGGTACCGATTTCAGCAGCAATGGCGGCTCCGATCCGGCCGGCCACAACAACACCGGCAAGGATAGGTGCCAACTCGCGGGCCATAGCAATGGCCACAATGCCGCCGACGGAATCAGCTGCACCAAAACGGACAAATTCCTTCGCCGTCTGAACGGATAGGACCATGCCCGTACACATACTCGTCATGCTTACAATGGGCAGGGAATCTGCCCCAAGCTTTGCCATCTGGCGCAGGACCTCCCGCGGTGTGGCCTTGGAAAGGGCGGCGCAGGTCGCAAAAAAAAGATTCATGATGCGTCCTGTCGCCCGAAAGGCATAAACGGCCCGGTGGCCCAAATAGGCACAGATTGTCTTAAGTCCCATGACGTAACTCCTTTATTGCAGGAACGCAGGCGTTCTGCATACTTAGAACTCGTTCTAATATTATACCGCATTTTGTGGAAAAAATTAATGAAAAAATAGGTCTCTTTATGAAGCATTGCTGGCCCGTCACGACTTGTATGCGAAAAAAATCGTCCGGGCAGTTTTCCTGATACGGCATGAGCCATTGCTTCAGGACCCTCTTTCCTAAAGCAATGGGCTCACTATCATTATCAAGGTGCCGCAATTATTGCGGGAATCATTTTACCGCTTTTTCACCTGCACTGTAATTCCTGTTTCCCCGCTGATGATGAAGTCCATGGTATATTTCTGCTTGTTTGGGCTTCCTTTGAGGAGGGTCGAGACACCGGAAGCAAAGCTTTGGGCATCTCCGTCCTTAGCTTCTACAGAATCAAGATTCTGGGCAAGATCTACGACAATTTCATTATTGGCATCCATAGTATTGAAGTCACTCAGGAAATCCTTGAATTCCCGCTGAGCATTGGCCATAGAGCCAGCCATCTGCTCATCCCCCGCATTTTGCTGGTTACGGCGGTTCAAGCGTTTTGCAGCCATTGTGTCGCGTTGCCGCTGCGTACAATGAGGTTCATGGGCCCCGGTTTCTGCTTATCAGGGACCTTGAAGTGGATGGTCCTCGTAAATTCCTTGGCCCGATAGGGCTTAAAGGTCAGGCGAATGGGCAGATCCCCACCCTGTACCACAGGCTGATTGGGGAAGGAGGCGCTGACCAATTCCGCTACTTCGCACTGAGCGCTTGTTTCCACATCAACATTGACATCAAAGATCTTCACCGTGTCAAAGCGGTTGTTCATAAGCATATCAAGCGCGATATTGAGCTCGGAATTCGTGATCTTGCCGATGTCCTTGCTGCTATAGAACATGTTCTCCCGGCGCAGGCGGATGGGTCCTTCCTTCTCTCCCTGGCAGTTACGGTGAAACGGATACGGCTTGTTCCGCCGCCTTTACGGTCCTTGGCAAGGCTTACGGCGTTATACGCAACTCCATCCACAAGGGTTGGCACAAGGTCCTCATCAGTGACAAGCTGAACATTCGTTGATTGGTGAAGGCCACGGTCCATATCAGTGACAGACACGTACATAGGATGATCTTGGCATTTTCTCCCAATTTTCCCGCAACGCCGCTTAAGCGATCCTCTGTAATGCGCCCCAAGGTATCACCAAGAGAGCCCACTTTAAAGGCGCTCTGAATATTAGGGACAGCTGCATAGATATAGGCATTCGTCATGAAATAGTCACTCTTACCATGCTGCATAAACGGATGACCAAAAGCCAGGATATGGCCATCATCCCCCACCCAAGTAACAGTGCCAATGGCACCAATATTCATGTCGCCCCGGACCAAGGAAACACCGACGGAGCTTCCCGGTTCGAGTCCCACACCGGAAAGAGCATCAGCCCCTGTCGGTACGGCATAACTTGTAAGGCCAAAGGGTTTCAAGTTCTCGTTGAGGTGATGAAGCCCATCTTCCGTAAACCCACTGACCATGAGGGGCGTGCTTTTTGCTGCGAGGCCCTCAAAGACGGACGGACGCGGATCAGGTTCCTGAAGCATATCGAGCATCTGGTTGATGGGGGTCAAAAAGCAGTAGTTAGGGTCTGAAAAGGCCTGTCCATACGCCACAGCACCGGCTAGGCGTCCATCAATATAGACCGGGCTGCCGCTCATGCCTTGGGAAATACCGCCATTTTTTCTGAGGTTATCTCCAGAAGCACGGATGAGGATGCTATAGCCCCCTGTTTCCGAGCCGGTCACGCCAAGGACCTCCACATCAAAGGTCTCTATCTTGGTACCTTGGAAAACGGTCTTGCCGTAGCCCGTCATGCCTGGGCGCAGCTCCTCTACCGCAATGGTGGGTACATTGGCAAATGCCACCGAAATGAGCATCATCCAAACAAGGCTTACCATGAGCCCATTCGTTTCAAAAAGCGTAGCATAGGTCCTCCCTACTTTTGTTATAGATACGAAAAAGAAGCTGCAACCCTTCACGCGCTGCAGCTTTAAGACTTGTTATGGTTCTTCAATCTGGGCAACAACTTGGCCAGCTGAAACCGTACTTCCTGCTTTGCCGATACGGAAACGACCTTGCCGCTGCAGTTGGCTCTTGCAGCCGGTGCCGAACCAGCAAGGGTCTTGACCGTAACCAGGACGCTGCCTTCCTGGACAGAAGCCCCAACGGAAACAGCGGTCACCACCTGTCCGGAAAGACTGGCTGTCTGCGGTCTTGTGGTTGCTGCCTGAGCAATACCCAGCGCGGCAATGACCATAAGGATAGCGAGGGCCCACACATTTCTTTTATGGAGTAAATTTCTCATCATGATATCCACCTTCTTTATGACAACGACAAATTAGGTTTCGTTGTAGCTATCATTATATATCGAAAGTATCCCTTCATGCAAGTCCCCTTAGCGCGGGAAAAGGCCCAGAGCCACACGGACTGGCCGTTCAGCACCATCGCTGGGACGGTTCTTCACGGCTCCATTCACCACCATTTCACTGGATCCTCCGCCGTCAAAGTTCATGGCCCGATCCGCGCCAAGCTGGATCAGGTAACGTGCCAGTTCAGGAAGGGTCATCCCTGCACTGCGGCTTGACCGCCCGTCTGCCACCACAACAAGGATAGTCCCATCCTTCTTGATGCCAACCGCGGTCCGGGGTGCCCGTCCATCCGCGATATCGGAAGGAATCTCCTCAAGACTTGCCGTCACATTCACAAGGCCGTCATAAACCAGAAGAGGCCCTGCCGTACCCACACTAGGCGCCTTATCGGCAAGAGGACTGCCAAGACTGGTCTTGATCTTGACCTTATCCCCAACAGCAAGGGGGCGCAAGAAGTCCGCTGCCGTGCCATGTCCGGAAAGAACGGTCATGTTCCAGCTCATGGGCATGCTGCCTGTTGTGCCGGTCTTTATGACGCGGCCGTTACGGATGGCCACTTCCACGCCTGCCGCGTTCGTATCCGTTGTATCGTCATAGCCATTATTATAAAAAATCAGGTCATTTTCAAGGCGCATGCGATTCAGACCCGTTATCTTCATTTCCGCCCCATCAGGTCGGGTCACGGTGCCCGTAAAAGAAAGCCGCGGCAAGATGGCTGCTTTTCCCTTTTCTTCAAGAACGAGACCTGTGCGGGGCGTTTCTTCCATACCAAGCCACTTGCCACGAATCTTGAGATTTCCAACAACCCAGATATCGGAGTCAAAATAGGAAGCATTGACAAGGGCCTTGGCCCCAGAACGGCGGGAAATCATGGAAAGGGTCCCCTTTTGGATGGTGTGGCCATAGCCCGGTACAAATTGGAGTTCATAAGCACTGTCAGGCGCAATCGTGAGAACGTAGGTGTCAACATTGCCTGCTCCCAAATTAACGCGGCTCTTTCGGTAGGTCACCCCTTTGCCGAGGTTCTCGCCCGTTTTTTGGGGGGATTCCGTGCTGCTTTTGCTCTTTGTCGGAAAATCAATGACCAAGCGGCCTGGCTTCTTAAGGAAAAAGACCTTGTAGTCCGGTACACTTTCCCGGAAGGTGACGACAAGACGGCTCTTTTTTCCCAATGGCGCCAGGACCGCGTTTTTGACGCGCCGGTCCCTCACCCGTACGGACCGCGTCCGGTCCGTCTTGGCGTCAAAGGTAAGGGTGAGTGTCCTGCCTTGGGCCCGTTCCTCATAGTGCATAGTCTCATCAATATCCATGACAAGCCGCGCCCGTGTATCCTTGACGCCGCCCCGAAGGTCACTGATGGTTGCTGCCATGGCCGAACCAGCCATAAGACTTGCTAGAAGCGCAATGGTCAGGGTTCGCCCAATTTGTTTTATGTTCATGTTTTTTGTTCCCTCTCATACAGATGAAAACGGGGCGCCGCACAGCAGCACCCCGTCTATGATGTTGTTGCTATTCCTGATGGAGCAGTCCGTCCATGATGACCGAATGGGAAAAAGCCTTGCCGGCTCCGATGGCAACGCAGTCCAAAGGATCTTTAGCGACCTTTGTCCGAATGTGTGTATCAGACTGGACAACGTCGGCCAGTCCCTCCAAAAGAGCACCCCCACCCGTCAGGACAATGCCTTCACTAAGGATATCCGCCGCAAGCTCCGGCGGCGTCTTTTCGAAAACGGAACGGATGCATGATAGGATCTGGGATACGGGTTCCCCCATGGCACGCATTGTGTCACGGCTCGTCATGCGCAGTGCAGTCGGCAGGCCCGTAATCTGATCACGTCCGCGGACGAGCATATCACCGTGCATTCCCAGACGGCTCACACTGCCAATCTGGAGTTTGATTTCTTCGGCCACGTTGTCTGCGACCTGAATGTTCAGATCCTTTTTGAGGTAACGCACAATGGCCTCATCAAATTTATTGCCGCCGATGCGCAGTGCCTTGCTGGCAACAATACCGCCAAGCTGATGACGGCCACATCCGTCGTCCCGCCGCCAATATCGACGACCATGCGTCCTTTTGCTTCCCGCACGTCGATGTCAGCTCCAATGGCCGCTGCCAAGGGTTCCTCAATGAGAAAGGTCCTTGCCGCGCCAGCCTGGGCACAAGCTCAATGACAGCTCGCTTTTCAACACTTGTCACTCCCGTCGGGATGCAGACCATAAGACGGGGCTTAAAAAAGATGTTGCGTCCCACGACCCGTTCGAGAACAGTACCAAGCATGCCGGCAGTCGCTTCATAGTCGGCGACAACGCCGCCAGCAAGAGGTTGGACCACATCGATGCGGTCAGGCGTCTTCCCCAGCATTTCCTTTGCCCGCCGACCGACGGCAACGACTTTTCCATTTGTTTTGTCAATGGCCACCATGGAAGGCTCACGGTAAACAATGCCCCGCTCTGGCAGGAAAATAAGCAGATTGCTCGTTCCCAGGTCCACGCCGACGTCAACATTGGTAAAGAGCCTTGACAGGAAACCTTCTTCCAGCCGCTTCATATGCGCCTCAGCCTACGCGCTGGATGTCGGCCCCAAGGGCCGTCATCTTCGTTACTAGATTCTCGTAGCCGCGGTCGATATGGTAGATATCGGTGATTTCCGTTGTACCATCAGCCACAAGTCCCGCAAGGACCATGGCCGCCCCAGCCCGCAGGTCCGTCGCCCGTACCTGGCAGCCATAAAGCTTATCCACGCCTTCAATGAGAGCTGCCCTGCCGCCGCTTGTCTTGATGTTGGCTCCCATGCGCAGGAGCTCATCCACATGCATGAAACGGTTTTCAAAGACCGTTTCAAGGACCGAACTCTGTCCATCGGCAATGCACATCATGGCCATGACCTGGGCCTGCATATCCGTTGGGAACCCTGGGTAAGGCAAGGTCTTGATTGTAATCGGCTTGAGTTTTCTCGGTCCCACGACGCGCACGTCGTTGATTCCTTCTTCAACGGTACAGCCTGCCTCACGGAGTTTGGCAATGAGCGGTTTCATATGTTCGCACAGGACATTTTCCACCTTGATGTCCCCCTGAGTCATGGCACTGGCCACCATATAGGTTCCAGCTTCGATGCGGTCGGGGATGACAATATGCTCACCGCCCTTCATGCTTTCCACCCCATCGATATGGATGGCCGTCGTACCTGCACCGCGCACCTTTCCTCCCATCACATTGATGTAGTTGGCAAGGTCAACGATTTCCGGTTCCTGGGCTGCATTTTCAATGATGGTCGTGCCTTTGGCCATGGAAGCCGCCATCATAAGGTTTTCCGTCGCTCCAACACTGGGGAAATCAAGGTAGATGGTCGTTCCCACAAGTCCGTTCGGAGCCGAGGCCTCAATACTGCCATGACCTTGTTCAATCCGTGCTCCCAGCGCCTCAAAGCCTTTCAGATGGATATCAATGGGACGCGTCCAATGGCGCAGCCCCGGGCAGAGAAATCTTGGCTTTTCCCACACGGGCAAGAAGTGATCCCATGACAAGGAACGAAGCTCGCATGGTGCTCACAAGGTCGTAGGGAGCTTCATACCCCGTAACGACATGGCTGTCGATTTTCAGTGTATGAGGTTTGGATGCATCGACTTTAAGGCCCAGGCACTCCAGGACCTTGCAGATGGTCGATACATCTTCCAGTTCAGGCACTTCTGAAATGACGCTGCCTTCCGTCCCCAGGACAGAGGCGGCAATGATGGGCAGGACCGCATTCTTGGCCCCGCTCACGCGAACCGTTCCCGAAAGGCGGTGTCCGCCTTTGACTACCAATTTTTCCACTCTGATTCCCTCACTTCTTTGACTGGGGCCTTGACCCAGTACAAGGCTAAACTTCAATCAAAAACCACAGGCGCCTAATGGCGGACGCCATGCGGTGCTTTCGTAATTTTTCCTGTCTTTCAAGCTCGTCTTCAAACTGCTCGCGCAGGGCTTCTTTCTCCTCTTCTACGCGTTCCTTGGTTTCCTTGAATCCATCTGGATCCCTTTTCTTGTAACCTTTTTCAGCCTTTGACCACGCCTTGCGGTCAGCATCGGCTTTTTTCATCCGCGCCCGGCTCTTGCGGCGTTTGATGAGCTCCCGCACCTGACGTTTGGACAGTTTGGTCTGTGACAGGTGCTGATAGCGGCGAATGAGATACAGGACAAGCATGGGCGGGAAAAAGGCCACCGCAACAATCCAAAAATTTGGATGGTGCATTTTGGTCCTTTTTGCGTCCCAATGGACAAACGCAACAGAAACAACGAGGAACACAACTCCCAGAACGTGTCTCACGCCCAATGGCACCCCCTCAAATGTCCATGGGTCTTGTTACGTCATCATGCGACGATTGATTTTCTTGCTAACTTTTAGATTATACCATACTATACGGCGCTTGCTACTGTATAGGGCAAAGAAATAAGGCCCTTGGCGCATAAAGCGGGAACCAGGACCATGGCCCCAGTTCCCGCTGAAATCAAAAAATGGAATGCATACGGATACGATCGGCTAGAATGTTATAGTACGTCTCTTTTTCTCGGATGGTCTTTTTAAGGCGCGCCCGCTGCTCGTCTGTATGGGTTTCCTCGAGACGTTCCTTCAGCTCGGCAATCTCGGCCTTTAGTTGACCCATCTTGCTTGCAGCCATCTTGCTGATAAAATCCATTGTGCTGTCCCCCTCTCGCAAAACATGCTGCAGACAGTTGATTTTCATTAGGTTTCCCATTCATAGGGTGCGACATGCCCCATGAGGTTTGCCGTCTTGAGCCGTGCTTCGGCTCGGCGCAGCGTCTTTTCCGTATGTTCAATATCGGTGAGGACGCCGGGACGGGTTAGGCGCGCCGCAGCTTCATCGCGGACAGCCTCCCATTTTTTCACATCAATATGTTCTGCAAGTTCTGCCTTGGGCGTGAGGATGATGACCTTGTTATCCTTGACTTCGGCGAACCCGCCTTCAACATATAATAGAATAACATGGTTGTTTCCATCCTGCAACTTAAGGGTCCCCTCACCGAGAACGGCAATGAGGGGTCCGTGGTTTGCGAGGATTCCAATACCGCCTGTGACCGTATTAAGGAGCACATAGGCAATATCCTTTCGCTTCATGAGATACTGATCAGGCGTCAGGACCTCAAGGGTCATTAAACTTGCCATATCACTCGCCTCTCATCTTCCGGCCCTTTTCAATTGCCTCATCAATGGTTCCCACCATATAGAAAGCTGATTCAGGCAAGTCGTCATGCTTGCCTTCAAGGATTTCCTTAAAGCCCCGGATAGTTTCCTTAAGGGGCACATAACAGCCCGGCTGGCCCGTAAACTGTTCGGCGACATGGAAAGGCTGACTCAGGAAGCGCTGGACCTTGCGGGCCCGAGAAACGATAATCTTATCGCTTCGCCCAGTTCTTCCATGCCGAGAATGGCGATGATGTCCTGGAGTTCCTTATAACGCTGGAGGATTTCCTGAACGCCGCGGGCTACTTTATAGTGCTCTTCGCCGATAATGAGCGGGTCGAGGATTCGGCTCGTCGAAGCTAGGGGATCAACGGCAGGATAAATGCCCAGTTCTACGATTTCACGCGAAAGGACGGTCGTCGCATCGAGGTGGGAGAAGGTAGCTGCCGGCGCCGTCGGTGAGGTCATCAGCGGGGACGTAGACAGCCTGGACGGAAGTGATGGATCCATTTTTCGTCGATGTGATTCTCTCTTCCAGGGCCCCCAGTTCATTGGCAAGGGTCGGCTGGTAACCAACGGCACTTGGCATACGCCCCAAAAGGCAGAAACTTCTGAACCAGCTGGATGAAGCGGAAGATATTATCGATGAAGAGCAGGACATCCTGACTCATGGCGTCACGGAAGTATTCTGCCATAGTCAGTCCCGTCAGGCCAACGCGCATTCTGGCTCCTGGCGGTTCATTCATCTGACCGTATACAAGGGCCGTCTTGTCGATGACACCAGATTCCTTCATTTCACCCCACAGGTCATTGCCTTCGCGGGTCCGCTCACCAACGCCGGAAAATACGGAATAGCCGCCATGGTTGGTGGCCACGTTATGGATCAGTTCCATGATTAGGACGGTCTTACCGACACCAGCCCCGCCAAAAAGACCGATCTTTCCCCCCAAAGCATAAGGTGCAATTAGATCGACAACCTTGATGCCCGTTTCCATGATCTTCGTTTCTGTTGACTGTTCACTAAGGGCCGGTGCAGGCCGATGGATAGGCCAATATTCACTGGCGTCCACTGGGGTCGGGTCATCATCGACGGCCTCGCCCAGGACGTTGAAGACACGGCCTAGACATCCTTTTCCAACGGGGACGGTAATGGGATGCCCCGTATCAAAGGCTTCCATCCCTCTCACAAGCCCGTCAGTAGAGCTCATGGCGACGCTGCGCACCGTATCGCTGCCGATATGCTGCACGACTTCCGTCGTCAGATGGATATGGATGTCCTTGGTCGGATTCCCGTCAATTTCAATGGCATTGAAAATTGCAGGCAGGGATCCTTCAGGAAATTGAATGTCGACAACAGGTCCCATGACCTGCACAATCTTGCCGACATGACCTTCTTTTTTAGCGGTTAGCCGGGCAACTGCCTGGTCAACACGATTTGTTAACTTAATATCTGACACAGATGGGACCTCCTCTTATTTCAAGGCTTCCGCCCCGCCCACAATTTCATTGATTTCCGTCGTAATGGACGACTGCCGGACCTTCTGGTAATGCAGGCGCAGTTTTCCTAGGAGAGTATTGGCATTATCTGTAGCAGTCGTCATGGCCGTCATACGAGCGGCGAGCTCACTGGCGGAACTTTGGATGAGGGCCGTAAAAATCTGACTCTTGAGATAGTAAGAAGCCAGATAGGGAAGCATCTCCCCAGCTTCCGGTTCGTAGACAAGGGTCGAAAAATCCGTTGGGTCATCTTTTTCCCACACTTCCTGGGCTTGCCATTGCTCATCATTTTCAAAGTTCGTCTTCAGGGGCAGGATGGCATCAGTGCGGGGAATCTGGACCATAGGAGACTTAAAGTACGTAAAGATGAGGTCCACTTCGTCCACTTCGCGGTGCGTAAACATACTAGCCGCATAGTCGGCAATCTCCTCGGCGGCTTCGTAGGTTGCTTCTCGCTGAATCCTTCCCATTCCCGCACGACGTTGTAGCCGTGGTGCAACAGTCCCAGACGGGCCTGCTTTCCTACAGCAATGAGAGGGGACTCTTCCTTTCCACGAAGCTCGATGGCCGTGTGCTTGACTATGTTGCTGTTATAGGAACCGGCAAGACCCTTATCGGAACCGATCACAATATAGGCCGTCCTGTACAGAGGCCGCCGTTCAAGGAGCGGGTTCTTTACAGGATCCAAATGGGCCAGGACGGACGGATCACTGATGGCTTCCTGAAGGAGGCGCTGGAGCTTCCTTGCAAAGGGCAGGCTCGCCGTGGCTCGCTGCTGGGCCTGATGCATACGGGCCGACGCGACCATCTGCATGGCACCGGTAATTTTTCCGATGCTGCTGACGCTCTTCATGTGGGCCTGATTCCACTGGTATTGGCATGATCATTCACTCCCTATAGGGGCATCTTCCGGCGTGGGGATAAAGACCTTGTTATGATCCGTAAGTGCATCATTCAAGGTTTCCTTGACCTCATCCGTCAGTTTCCCCGTACTCGAGATCTGCGCGAGGATGCCTTCGTAATGGGCCTTGATGTAGGTCAGCATCTCATGTTCATAGCGAATGACATCGGACACAGGGATATGGTCCATATATCCTGTGTCACAGCATACAGTCCAATGACTTCTTCTGCCATGGTCAGGGGATGATACTGGGCTTGTTTCAGCATTTCTGTCACGCGGGCCCCACGGTCAAGCTGCATCTTGGTTGCTTTATCGAGATCGGAACCAAACTGAGCAAAGGCGGCGAGTTCCCGATACTGGGCCAACGTGAGTCGCAGCGTTCCCGCAACGGATTTCATGGCCTTTGTCTGGGCAGCCCCACCAACACGAGAAACGGAAAGACCGGCGTTAATGGCAGGCCGCACACCGGAATTGAAAAGATCCGTTTCCAAATAAATCTGCCCATCCGTAATGGAAATGACGTTCGTTGGAATATACCGCTCACGTCGCCAGCTTGGGTCTCGATGATAGGAAGAGCCGTCATGCTCCCTCCGCCATGGGCTTTATTTCGGCGGCAAGCACGTTCAAGCAGTCTGGAATGGAGATAAAACACATCGCCCGGATAAGCTTCCCGTCCAGGCGGACGCGCAGGAGCAGGCTCATGGCGCGGTAAGCCACCGCGTGCTTGCTTAGGTCATCATAAACAATGAGGACATCTTTGCCCTGATCCATGAAGTATTCCCCAACAGCCGCTCCGGCATAAGGCGCCAGATACTGCAGCGGGGCCGTATCGGCAGCGGTCGCGGCAACAATGAGGGTATAGCCGGAAGCTCCATATTTTTCAAAAGCAGCCGATAAACGGGCTACACTGGAAGCTTTCTGCCCAATGGCTACATAAATGCAGATGACGTTCTTACCTTTTTGATTGAGGATAGTATCGATGGCAATGGCCGTTTTTCCCGTTCCGCGGTCACCGATAATGAGTTCACGCTGGCCGCGGCCAATCGGAACAAGGGCATCCACAGCCTTAAGACCTGTTTCCAGAGGTACATCAACAGGCTGTCGCGCTGCAATGCCAGGAGCCGGTGATTCGATAGGACGATAATCGGAAGCTTTGATGCTGCCCCGCCCGTCCAGGGGCAGACCCAAAGGACTGATGATGCGACCCAGCATTTCCTCGCTCACGGGAATGCTCATAATCTTCCCTGTGCGGCGCACCGTGTCCCCTTCCTTGACCTGACTGGCACCGCCCAAAAGGACGATGCCCACCTCTTGTGGCCAAAGGTTCTGGACCATGCCGTAAATCCCATCATGGAGAGAAACAAGTTCACCGCTCATAGCTCCCCCAAGACCCGTCGCTGTACAGATTCCGTCGCCGACAGTCTTGACTATTCCGATTTCCTCAAGACCCACTTCATTATCAAAATGTTCAACGCCGGCTTTCAGTGCGTCTGTCAGATGATCCGTGCCGGACAGGCTCTCTTCTCTTAGGTGGATAGTCTTCATGAGTTCATCCATCTTTTCAAGCTGGCGCTTGACCGTGGCATCGAAGATATGATCTTCATAGCGAACGGCAATGCCGCCCACAACAGAAGGATCCACCGTGCGAGACGCGATTTCAACATTTTTTCCAAACTTTTCACTTAAAAGCTTTGTTACAAGGACTTCTTCGTCCCCGACGAGCGGTCTTGCCGTCGTCACGTCAAGGGGAAGAACGGAACCAGCAGGGAAAATCGCCCTGTCATCGTCCGTTACATGGAGCCGCATGAAGACCTGCTTCCAAAAGCTTTCCTTATTTTGACTATCCATACGTTCTATTTTCCTCCCAAAACGGCTGCCTGCGGCAGCGTGGAATCTCATGCATCACCTGAGGCCATTGTCACAAAAATGGCCGTTATGACGACGAAAAGAAGCCCGCCACAATGGGGAGCTTCCTTTTTTTCAGCGACTTTGGAGAGCCTCATCCGTCTTACGGGCCACAAGCGCCTGGTCTTCCTCACTGGTAAGTTTTGCCTGCAGGACGCGGCTGGCAATTTCTGTACTGAGGGCAATAACCTGTTCACGCACATCAAGAAGGGCCTTTTTCTTTTCAGCTTCCACCCGCTCGCGGCCGCTTTCAAGGAGAGCATCCCGTTCCTTTTGTGCTTGGGCCAAAGCCTCGTCATGGAGCTTCTGGCATCAGCGTTAGCCTTAGCAATGATATCGCTGGCTTCCTTACGGGCCGTCTTCAGCTGATTGGCATATTCA